>ERZ501024.15-NODE-15-length-135968-cov-96.564457_pt1 | contig 135968 bp, 123 predicted proteins | sample MGYA00248893_ERZ501024 | MGnify/ENA primary metagenome ERZ501024 (study PRJEB25958, sample SAMN03398501) | human skin metagenome | study: EMG produced TPA metagenomics assembly of the Human Skin Microbiome Metagenome (human skin metagenome) data set. | reverse complement strand
CGGGACCAACGGATTAAAAGTCCGCTGCTCTACCAACTGAGCTAACGACCCGTATCGTTTTGATGTCGCGTATTTTAGCAAGTTATTCAACTAACACAAGAGGAAATTTAAAAACATTTGCATGATTGCCTATAAAAAGCACGATTTCCTCTTGTTTAGCTAAAAAATGAACTAAAAACGGTATTTATATGCCTGAATGTTGTCAAAAATTTCAGTTGTGATGTCACAGTAACTGCTTTCACCAGGCAATAAAGCGAGTAAACGTTCAGAAGTTTTGCTTGGATTAAACGCATCTTCCTTCAATTTATTCTTTTGGTACTTAAAAGTACCTGTGGTTTCAACTTTAGCCTGTATACGTAAAAACACTGGTACCGCATAAGCAGGTAAGCATTTTTTAAATACAGTCACCATTTCTGTTAAGTCAGTGTCATTTAATTCAGCACCATCAGCAAGTGTGATTGCTGCCATACCTGCACGACCATTGGTATTTGGAATTTCTACGCCATAAACCACAGCTTCAGCGATCTTGTCATATTCACACACCATGTTTTCAACTTCTGTGGTAGATACATTTTCGCCTTTCCAGCGGAAGGTATCACCTAAGCGGTCAACAAACTGAGCGTGACGGAAACCAATATTACGAACAAGATCACCTGTGTTGAAATATGAGTCACCTTTTTTAAAGACATCTTGCAGAATCACAGATTTGTTCTTTTCTGGGTCAGTATAGCCATCAAATGGAGAGCGACTGGTAATTTTACCTACCAATAAACCGACTTCACCTGCTTTAACTTTTTTGCACCAGCCATTTTTATCGCGTACAGGCTCATTCTTTTCTTTATCAAATTGAATGACTGCATACGGCATAGGGGAGAAGCCTACCGTATTATCAAAGTTGAAAATATTACTAAAGCCGACATTGCCTTCACTTGAAGCATAAAGTTCAAGAACTTCTTCAACACCAAAACGCTGTTTGAATTTATCCCAGATGTTCGGACGCATGCCGTTACCAATCATTTTGGTTACACGGTGAGCACGGTCAAGCTCTGTAGTTGGAGCATCCATTAAGTAACGGCAAAGTTCACCTACATAACCGATTGCAGACGCATTAAACTTCTGAACATCTTTCCAGAAAGCACTGGTTGAATATTTACGTCGAATGGCAAGCGTAGAGCTTCCTGCAATCACTCCACACCAGCACACCACCACACCTGTTGCATGGTACAGCGGTAAAGTGACATACATCACATCATTTGGGCCAAGGTTTAAAATGTGGCCGTAAGTGCCGTAGGCAAGTGTCCAGCGGCTATGTTTAAAAATAACTGCTTTTGGTAAGCCCGTTGTACCCGAAGTATAAATATAAAACAGGCCATCATTTCCATGAACGGAATGTGTGGTTGATGGATTGAATTTCGGGAATTGATCAATTTCTATTGCAAGATTGGCATAACCTTGAGGTGCTGTTCCTGCATCTTGACGAGTAGCCTGATCTGCAAACCAGTGGAAACGGTCTTTAGGAACGTTTAAGTCTTGACGAATTTCATCAATTGCAGCACGAACTTCTTCACCCGCAATGACTGCAATTGGTTTTACAAGATTGATACTATGAGCGAGAACTTTACCGACTTGAGATGTATTTACAAGCGCAATCGTTACCCCAATTTTAGCTAAGCCCACAATAGTGGCAATAAGCTCAGAACGGTTCTCAACCATTACGGCAATCACATCACCTTTACGTGCGCCGAGAGATAAATAATAGTGAGAAATCTGGTTAGCCCATTCATTTAAAGCTTCATATGAGTAACTTTGATCTTCAAATAATAAAGCAATACCTTTCGGATTTCGCTTAACAGCTTTCTCAAAAGCTACACCTAATCCAGTTGGTGTATTTGCTGTTCTTAAATAAGCCTGTTTAAGACCATTCAGGATATGGGGTACTTTGGGAATGAAGCTAGGAAGTCTAGTGGCAACATCCCCAAGCGTAATGATATCGGTCTGTGTTGTCTGGCTCATATCAATCCTATTTATTTTTCGATCAATCCAAAAAAGGTTGCGTTGGCAAAAGTACAGTATTTTTCATGGTTCACCATGCTTTTAAAACTTTTCTTCTAGTGCAATCAACCTAATTGGTTAAAAATAACAAAAAAAACCTAGTCATCGAAATGACTAGGTTTGTTTAAATTAGCTGCAATTGAGCAAATGATTTACTCAGCTACAGGATTTGCTTTCTTTGGTGGACGGCCGCGAGGGCGACGAGGACGACTTGGTTTGTCCTTATCAGCTTTAGAATCTTCTGATTCACTCTCGGCAGGAGCTTCAGTTGGCTCTACAGCTTGTTCTGTAGCTGCTTTGGCTTTTGCAGCTGCTTTTGGCTGTTTTGCAACCGGAGCCTCTACTACAGGTTCAGCTGGTGTCTCTTCTACATTAGCTACTACTTCAACTTGCTGATCAAGCTCAAGCGGTTGTTGTTTTGATTCAACAGGTGCTTGTGTTTCAGCAGTAGGAGCAACAACGGCTTCTTGCACAGTCTCAGCTACAGGGGCAGCTTCTTCTGGTGCAGAATGTTGTTGTTTAACTTGCTCAAAAGCTTGTTCAGCTGCAAGTTTCGCTAAACGACGGCGTTCACGCGGATCATTAGCAACTCGTGGTGTCGCTTCTTTTGGTGGCGTCAATGGAAGTACTGGCGCAGGTTCTGCTTCTTGTGAAGGCTTATTGCTTGGAAGCTCGGCATCACGAGTAACAGGCTTTTTGTCTTCAGCTTCAGATGCGACTTCAGTCACTAGAGTACTTGCATATTGCTCTGCAAATTTCTGCAATGCACGATTGAATGTTGGAACTAAACCAAACTGTTCAATCAGTACTGTGCAGTCTTCACCGTAAACATGACGGATCAAGCTACCAATTGTATATTGCGCCAACGTTGGAATTTGCGATGGGGCAATTGATGGTGCAGCAGCTTTAGCACGTTTTGCATTGCGTTGTTCACGGCGACGCATACGAGGATCATTACTTGCACGTTGAACTTGCGGTTGAGTTTTCTCAGCCTTTGGTTGAGGAGCTTCTGCTTCAGCAGTTACCGCCTCTTCCACTGCCACAACTGGTGCTGGAGCTGATTCTTGAGTAGCTTCAACAACAGGTGCTTTTTCAGTGCGTTCAACAGGTTGCTCAGGCGTTAAAGCAATAATTTCGCTTTGTGCTTGATCAACATTGATGACTAAGGCTGTATTCATGACTTCATGCTGTGGAGCATCAATCAAATCAACCTTAATTTGTTTTTCATCAACAACTGCTGCTGCTGGCGTATTTTGATTTTCATTTAATACGCTTGGATCGCGGTGGCGATTCGGGCGGTTTGGACGTTGTTGATTATTACGGTCACGACGTGGTACAGCATGTTCAGCTTGTTGCCCATCATTTTGATGTTGCGCATGCGGCTGATCTTGTTGTTGACGCTTTTGTTGACGTTTTAATTCACGTTGCTCTTGGCGTGATAACTGTACAACCTCTTCATGAACCTGTTGTTGCTGTGGTTCTTGATTGTGGTGGTGCTGATGTTGTTCACGTTGCTCTTTGTGCTTACGTTTTTTGTTGTTTGGACGCTGCTGTTGTACTTTATCGTCTTTTTCAACATTCTCACGTGCTTCCTGCTTAACAGGAGATTGAGAAATATAAGCATTGTTAGATGGAGCCGAAGTAACTTCTGCAACTGCTGGTGCTACAACTTGTCCAAACTGCCCACGGCTAACAGCGCCAGTATTCACCATTTGTTCAATTGCGGCAGCAGCATTTTGTGCTGAGCGAGATTGATCAACTGTTTGAGCTTGTTTTTGAACAAAAAGGTTTTCTAACCATGCACAAGGACTCGCTGTTTTTTGAGCGCTTGCCTGAGCAGTAGGTTGAGCCGCTTGATTTGCTTTCTTTTGATTAGCTGCATTATTGGCAGCAGGGGCAGCATGAGTATGGCCATGATCGGCTTCTTCTAAATGCCATTCAGAAGATTCATAACCTAACTCTTTTTCACTTGAACGAGTTGCTTCAGTACGTTCATAGCTAGATGGTGCAAATCCATCTGGATTGTACTGAATTTCGTAGTGAGGTGTTTCTAAGTGCGGGTGAGGTAAAACAGTCACACGAACACTAGAAGTTTGTTCTAAATAAACAAGACTATGACGTTTTTCATTGAGCAAGAATGCCGCAATTTCAACAGGTACTTCTACTTGTACTTCACCATGACGTTCACGAAGCGCGATCTCTTCTACTTTACGCATAATAGAAAGCGAAAGTGAGCGTAAATCACGAACCATGCCTGTACCATGACAGCGAGGGCACACATAACCTGTTGCTTCTTCAAGAGATGGACGTAAGCGTTGACGGCTCATTTCCATTAAGCCAAAACGAGAAAGTTGGCCAAACTGAATACGTGCGCGATCGCTTTGAGTTGCTTCACGAAGTTTTGCTTCAACCATGCGTTGGTTGCGCTCTTTAGTCATATCGATGAAGTCGATTACAACTAAACCACCAATGTCACGAAGACGAAGTTGGCGAGCAATTTCTTCTGCTGCTTCTAAGTTAGTATTCAGCGCAGTTTCTTCAACGTCATGTCCACGAGTTGATTTCGCAGAGTTAATGTCGATTGAAACTAAAGCTTCAGTCTGGTCAATTACGATTGAACCACCAGAAGGAAGTTTTACTTCACGCTCATAAGCAGTTTGAATTTGGCTTTCAATACCAAAATGAGCAAATAATGGCTCGTTTAAAGTATAAGTTTTGAGTTTGTCTAATTGACGTGGCATCACTGCTTTAACAAAGTTATAAGCTTCGTTATAAGCCTGTTCGCTATCAATTAAAATTTCTGCAACATCATCACGTAAATAATCGCGGATAGCGCGAGTAACAACACCTGCTTCTTGATGAACCAGCATTGGAGAAGGACCAGAGCTTGCTGTGCCTTGGATTTGAGCCCAAAGATCAAGCAAATGCTGTAAGTCTAACTGTAATTCTTCTTGGGTACGGCCAATACCAGCGGTACGTACAATAACGCTCATACCACGTGGTAAATTTAAAGAAGCTAGAATTTCTTTTAATTCTTCACGTACAGAACCTGAAATTTGACGACTAATACCGCCGCCTTTCGGGTTGTTTGGCATAAGAACCAAATAACGTCCTGCAAGTGAAATAAAGGTAGAAAGGGCTGCACCTTTATTGCCACGTTCTTCTTTTTCGACTTGAACAAGTAATTCAGTACCTTCAGTGATAAGTTCACGAATGTTTGAAGTTTGTCGTGGGTCTGCTTGGAAATAACTGTTAGCAATTTCGCGCATAGACAAGAAGCCTTGACGGCCTGCGCCGTATTCAACAAAAACAGCTTCTAAAGATGGTTCTACGCGGGTTACATGGCCTTTATAGATATTGGATTTTTTCTGTTCTCGGGTACGATTCTCTAAATCAAAATCGTAAAGACGATTACCAGTGATAAGTGCAACGCGGACTTCTTCTGCGTGAGTTGCATTAATCAACATACGTTTCATGGGTGTGACACCTAATAGTGACCCACACAAACATATCGCACAAACTTAAAGGTTCTGAACGAACATCGAACATGACGGATCATTTCCCAGATCTCAAAATATTTGTGGTCTGAGTCATCTGTTACCGGCTACATTTAGCCTTAGCTTCGATTCTCGTCTGTGATGTAGGCAATACTGCTTCAACCTTTAAATCGGACTTCCTTAGTGCTTCACTGGCGGGTGAGCGGTGCATTGGTTAATGACTTTCACTGTCATTGGGCGCGAAGTGACTTCTTTTTGGAAGTTTGATACGGAATGCTCATCGTATCGGTGCTTTCGGCAGTTCCAATGCATCAACGCTTTAGCCTGAAGGCAACATTAAGGAGCGATTTGTCTGATGTGTATCAGTTTACGTTCCATAACCAACTAGAGTTGGTAACATATTTTTTTGAACAAACTGAATTAAACGCAACAGTTTGTCATTTTGCCGATATAATAAGCCTTCGGCGTCGGCATAATTCTTTAGGACCAATCCGAGCTGGTGATGAAAGCATCATTTTGATTGAGGTTTCAATCAGGGAAATTCCCTATTAGATGTTCACTTACGGCGGTATCCGTGCGCTGACTATATCAAACCTTGCAGCATCTGCCTATGGGCTAAGCTTAGATTTCTTGTGAAAAAACTAAGCTAATCGGTCATTTATTAATCAAATTTAGCAAAATTTCAGGTTTAAATATTAGTATGAATTCTACACAGCAATGGCAAAGTGTCACTTGGTTTGAGGTGGATGAACATCAAGCAGGACAGCGAATTGATAATTTCCTGTTTTCGCGTTTAAAGGGTGTACCTAAGAGTCGTATTTATCGTTTGATTCGTGAAGGTCAGGTTCGAGTAAACAAAAAACGTATTAAAGCTGAGACCAAATTAGAGATTGGAGATCAGATTCGTGTTGCACCTATTCGCTATGAACAAAAGGATGAAACCGCTGCTCCTGTGAGTGATAGTGTAGCACAGAGTCTACTCAGCCGTGTGGTTTATGAAGATGAAGGTCTGTTAGTCATCAATAAACCGTCGGGTATTGCTGTACATGGTGGTAGTGGTGTGGCATATGGTTTGATTGAGGCTTTACGCGCAGCGACAGGTAAAAAATATTTAGAACTAATTCACCGCATCGACCGTGACACCTCTGGGCTGGTCATGATTAGCAAGAAACGTAGTACTTTAAAGCTGCTACAAGATATGTTGCGTGAGCACAAAATTCGTAAGACTTATGCGGCAATTGTAAAAGGTCAGGTGAGTCTCGATAAACAACTCATTGATGCTCCTCTATTTCGTTACGAGTTAGCCAATGGCGAGCGTCGTGTACGTGTGTCCAAAGAAGGTAAGCCAAGTAAAACCGAATGGGTTGTTGCAGAGCGTTTTAAAAATGCCACTTTGGTTCATGCATCGCCGTTATCAGGTCGTACCCATCAAATTCGTGTCCATGGCTTAAGTATTGGACATCCGTTGTTGGGTGATGATAAATATGGACACACCACTGAGTACTCAGGTCCGCAGGCACGACGTTTATGTTTACACGCGATGCGTTTAGATATTCCGGGTTATCCACCGATTGAAGCGCCGTTACCAGAAGACATGACCCAGTTATTAAAGGCTTTGAGAGTAGCAAAATGAGTCTGAAAACCGAATTAGTTATTTTTGACTGGGATGGAACTTTATATAACTCTGTTGGCCAGATTGTTGCCAGCTTACAACATGCAGCAGAGCAACATGAACTGCCTCTAAGCGATGAAGCCGCAAAAAGTATTATCGGTTTAGGCTTGCCTGAGGTGATGCAGACCTTATTTCCAGAAGCGCCAGAATTGCATGACTCGATCTTAAAGGTATATGGTGATCACTATATCGCGAACTCGACTAGTGATGCATGGTTTGAGGGTATTTCTGAACTACTCCATGATTTAAAAGCCCAAGGTTTAAAACTTGCTGTAGCGACAGGTAAGAACCGCCGTGGGTTAGACCGTGTAATCGCAAAAACACAAAGTACTCATCTTTTTGATGTGACTCGGGCAGCCAACGAAACACGTTCAAAACCAGATCCGCTCATGCTGCAAGAAATTTTAACAGTCACTGGAGTGAGTGTTGAGCAAGCAGTCATGATTGGTGACAGCAGCTATGATCTTGAGATGGCACAGCGTTTAGGGATGCCGCGTATCGGAGTAGGCTATGGCGTACATTCGGTTGAAGTTCTGCAAAAGTTTCAACCTTTAACGATTGCTAAAGATGTACAAGAGCTTCACAGCTTTTTGAGAGGGTATACTCAGTTACCTACTGTAGATGTCGCTTAAATTGAAATAGTATTAAAGAGGGAATACGTTCCCTCTTTTTTTAAGCTGAATAACAAAACAATAAGAAGAGAAAAATGAGCCGTTCAATTCGTCTATTAAATCTTTTACAACAGCTCCGTGAAGCCCGTTACCCAATCACAGCACAAGTCTTGGCTGAAAGCTTAAACATTAGTGTTCGAAGTGTCTATCGAGATATTGATAGCTTACGTGAGCAAGGTGTAAGAATTGATGCCTCAGCAGGCTTGGGTTTTCAGCTTAAAGAAGACATCTTATTACCACCAGTTACTTTTAATGAGAATGAAGCCGAAGCTCTATTTTTAGCTTTAGAGTGGTTGAAAGACGTTCCAGATCAGGCAATGAAATCGGCAGCCGTTTCAATCTATTCTAAACTTTATGCAGTTCTACCTGAGCACCGGAAATATTTGATCGATGACATGACGCTAGGCGTTACACATTACTGGCATCCGGTTGATGAAGCTTTAGTAGAACAAGTACGTTTAGCGATTCGTAAACAAGTAAAAATAAAAGTCGATTATTGCGATGAGCAAAAACGGTTAAGTGAACGTTCACTTTGGCCTTTTGCTTTAGGGTATTTACATGACAAAGTTGTACTTGCTGCTTGGTGTGAATTACGGCAGGCATTTCGCCATTTTCGGATAGATCGTATCCATGACTTGCAAATGAGTGAGGAAATATATCCTGAATTTAAAAAACATCTGTTTCAAAGATGGTGGAAACAAGAAATGCAAAGGACTACTGACAAAAACTGACAAAAGTTATTTGTAAACTAGGAACTACGATAAACAAGGAGCAATAAGAATGAGCCTTAAACTTTATACTAACAAAGAGTCACGTGGTGTAGTTATTGACTGGCTTTTGGTCGAGTTAGGTGTTGAATGTGAACGAATTGAAGTCGCATATAAGACCGAGATGAAATCGCCTGAATATCTAAAACTTAATCCTTTTGGAAAAGTACCGGTATTGGTAGATGGCGATGTCGTGATTTATGAGTTGGGTGCAATCTGTGCTTATTTGGCTGATAAGTTTAGTGATAAAGGTTTGGCTCCTGCTTTAGATGATCCGAAACGTGGTTTGTACTATCGTTGGTTATTTGTGATGGCGGGCCCTTGGGAAGCTGCGGGTGTTGATAAAGCTTTAGGAATAGAAATATCACCTGAGCAAAAAATGTTTGTTGGCTATGGCGATTACAACGATGCTTATCAAGCTTTAGTTCAAGGATTGAGTGAAGCGAATCCGTATGTATGTGGTGAGCAATTTACCGCAGCAGATATAAGTGTGGGAGCAATGCTTTTATGGCAGTTAAAAATGAATGCGATTGAATCACATCCTGCTATTACCCGTTATGTTGAAACAATCAAACAGCGTGAAGGCTTAAAACAAAGTACTATGGGGCAACTGCTGTAAACCTAATATTCTTAAAAGTCACCCAAAGGGGTGGCTTTTTTGTTTTCAAATAAAGGTTTTAATTGGTAAGAAAGCCAGCAGCAACGTTAATACAAATCGCTAAAATGGTGGTATTAAATCCAAAAGACAACACAGCGTGAAATAAGTTTAAAAGACGCATGTGCTTGGTGGTAATTGACACATCCGCAGTTTGAGCAGAAGTACCAATAATATAACTAAAATATAGAAAATCAGGATAAGTTGGCTGTTTTGTACCAGGGAAATCTAACCCTCCATTTTCCTCATTTCTAGATAAAGCCATATAAAAATCATGGGCATAATGTAGAGCAAAAACGGTATGCATAAAAAGCCATGCAGACACAATGGTGAGTAAAGCTAAAGCCACATGACCTAACTTTGCAGAACTGTCGGAAGGGAGTTGTGACAGTTGAATTAGAATAGCAACCAAACACATGATTAATGCTAATAAAACAATCAGCATAATGACCCATTTGCTTTCATCTTGTTTTTTAGCTTGCTGTTGCATTTGTGAATGGTCGGCACTTTTCATGAGTTGCCAAACATGTAGTAAATATATGCTAACGGAAGCATTCCAGCTGACTAATAAAATAGTTGACCACTTCCATGATGTTAACCATGTCAAAATACCGGCTGTGACAATACCTATGAATAAAGCAATAAAGAAATGTGGGCGGTTTTGTACACTACGTCCTAGATGTTGAAATACGCCAACCATTTTCCTAGTCTCCTTTATTACACGGTAAATATATTATTTTTTATTAAATGGTGAAAATAATATATGGTTTTATATAGATTTTATTTCAATTCTTTTCATTTATATTCATGAGATATTTAATTTTACCTATTAGGTAAAATAAGACATTACTGTGGATTAAACTGTTTATAAAAAGTATAAAATAAATAGAAGGAATATTTATTTATACTTTTTTATAAAGATGATCTTATTAATCATGTGCTTAATAATAAAGTTATTCGTAATAATTAAGCATGGTTTAAGTTTTTATCTAAATGGAATACTTTAGTGAGCTGGTCAATGAATTTTTGAACGCCTAAAGACTGTGAGTTTTTACGGTAATTTACGAATAAATCAAGTGTTGGTAAGTCGACATCCAGTGGACGAACTATCGTGTTTTTGATGCCTAAAGGCGCAACGTAGGCAGGTAAAATTGTACAGCCTAATCCAGAACCAAGAGAGTTAATATTGAATAATATACTGTCTGCTCTTTGAACAATATTCAGTTCAATGTTATGAGTTTTAGCGAAATCTAAAATAGTGTTATGTAAGGTTTGTGATTGCTCGGCTGCCGGGATAATAAAGTCAATACCTTGTAAGGCATGGACTGGGATTCGATCATATTGAGCAAGTGGATGATTTTTAGGAAGTAAGAAAATCAGGGGTTCAGTTAAAACAAATTGGCTTTGTATTTCATCACTATCTGTATTTTCACGAGTAAACGTAATGTCCAGCTCTCCTTTTTTTAAGGCTTTAAGCTGTTCAGTATTGTTTAAATTAGATAATTCAATGGTGAGGTCTGGGTGTTGTAGTCGCAGATTAGGAAGTACATAAGGGAAAATTTTCATTTCTGCGATGGGAACGAAACCGATACGTAACAATTGCTGTTTAGCCTTAGAAACTTGTCGTGCCATAGCGACCGCTTTTTCAGCCTGAGCGAGGGTGAGTCGAGCATGTTCTAAAAATACTTCGCCTTCTTCTGTTAACTCAACTTTGCGTTTTGTGCGGTTTAAAAGTCGTACACCAACGTCTTCTTCTAAATCTTTAATTTGTTGGCTAAGAGAGGGCTGTGCGGTAAAAAGTTTAAGAGCGGCTTTACTAAAATTTAATTCTTCAGCAACGGTAATGAAATATCGGAGATGGCGTAGTTCCATAAGACTAATCCAAAAAATGTCTTACTATGATTTAAGTGAAGTATAAAGCATAAATAGATATAGCGTGAAGGTGATTTAGGTATTTATAAAATAAATGGAATTTTAATTTTCATTAAAGATTTAATATGGGAATATAAGCTCAAATAATTCATAAAATATATTAATAATTAAATAATAAATACATTATTTTTAATTAATCAAAGAATTTTCTAAAGGATTTAAATATTCATTTAAGAAATTCTCATATTATGCAAAAACTAGAATAATAAAATAAATTTATAACCTATAGGTCACTAAGATCTACCCAAATGTAATTGTTACTAAATATATTGTTTTTATTGCACAGAAGAATCTTAAGTTAAAAATTACGGGCGCCAAAGATGAAATAGGGAGGTTCTATAGCGGCTTTCGGCATCTTCTAATTGTTATGTTATACAAGAAGTCTTAGTAAGAATGGTAATTACTGACGCATAAACTCAACACATCTAAGTGTTTTTTATGGCACTCTAATTTAACTTAGGTTGGCTATGACCACGATAAAATGGATATTTATATGATAAATAAGTGTAAGTGCCATAGCTTAATTTGTTTTAATCGTTAAGATAGAAACCTGATCACATCCATTCTGCTGATGCTAAAACATAGAAAAGCCCATGAAAGACAAGCCGACATTAACATATCAATTGCCGACTCAGTCCTGTTGGACGCATACATGGATAAAACCTCCTTTTTGTCATCCCGAGTCTGGGCATGAAACGGATACACGTTTTTATAATCAACAGCCTAAGTTACCTGCTCGTGGCTCAAAAGAGTTATTGCGTTGGTTAGTTACGCGTGAGTCTTTTACATGGAAAGTGGATATTCAAAATGAATATGAAACTCGTGTAAATACGGCTGTAGCTTTGCCGCAAAATCGACCTCAGGCAGATCTGGATGATTGGCAAGTCTGGTTCGTTGGGCATGCAACGGTATTGGTTCAGATTGGTCCTTATAACTTTATTACCGACCCAGTGTGGTGTGATTATGCAAGTCCTTCACAAGGGCGCGGCCCACGCCGTGTATGCCCGGCAGGTTTTGCACTAGAACAATTACCGACGATTCATGGAGTTTTGCTCAGCCATAATCATTATGACCATATGGACTTGGCGACACTTGAATGGCTACATAAAAAATTCGCAATGCCAATTTACACTGGACTCGGGAATGGTTTTTATCTACCTAAAGAGTTTCATGTCATTGAGATGGATTGGTGGCAAGAAATTCCTTATCACGAATTAAGAATAATCTATACACCTGCACAGCATGGTTCAGGTCGTGGTTTGCGCGACCAGAATAAGGCACTTTGGGGCGGCTTTTCGGTCGTGGCTAAAACAGGTCATTGTTTCTTTGCGGGTGATACCGGTTATGCGGGTCATTTTAAGCAAATACATGCTCGTTATGGCGCACCACGAGTTGCCTTACTTCCAATAGGTGCGTATGAGCCACGTGAATTGATGAGCTATGTTCATATGAACCCGCAAGATGCGCTACATGCGCACTTCGATTTACAGGCTCATCGTTCTATTGCGATTCATTATCGGACTTTCCAATTGACTGATGAAGACCGAGAAGACCCAGAGCATGCTCTAGCACTGGCAATTAAAGCTTCTTCAAAGCTTGCAAATCCTTTTTATTGCATTCGGGAAGGACACAAACTGACTGTTTAAAAAACGATGCTTGATATTAAAAAAGCCAGTTCAAATTGAACTGGCTTTTTACTATTTTGACTTAAATTAAGCTAAGTCAAAACGGTCAAGATTCATGACTTTAGTCCATGCAGCAACAAAGTCTTGAACAAATTTTTCTTTACCATCTGCCTGAGCATAAACTTCGGCTAATGCACGTAAGATTGAGTTTGAACCGAAGACTAAATCATTACGTGTTGCGGTAAATTTTACTGCGCCTGTTTTACGATCTTTGCCTTCAAATACTTCGCTTGTTGAGTCAACAGGTGCCCATACAGTTGACATGTCGAGTAAGTTCGTAAAGAAGTCTGTGCTGAGTACACCAACTTGCTGAGTGAATACGCCGTGTTGTGAGCCATCCCAGTTGGTGTCCAGTACACGTAAGCCACCAATCAATGCAGTTAACTCTGGTGCAGTCAAAGTCAGTTGTTGTGCTTTATCAATTAATAATGCCTCAGTTGTTGCGCTGACACCCTCTTTTTTCCAGTTTCTAAAACCATCGGCAAGGCCAAGGAGTAATTGGAAAGATTCGACATCAGTTTGACTTTGTAATGCATCAACACGACCAGGGGCAAATGGAACGCTAATGTTGAAACCTGCCGCTTGAGCAGCTTGTTCTACACCAACATTACCTGCAAGCACGATTAAATCAGCTAATGATAATTGAGTAGAAGCTTTGAGTTCTTCAATTTTAGTTAAAGTCTCAACGGCTTTTTTATTTACGTCCCATTCACGTTGTGGCGATAAAGCAATACGTGCACCATTTGCACCGCCACGCTTGTCTCCACCACGGAACGTGGATGCTGAAGCCCAACCAAGGGAAACTAGCTCACCAGCAGATAATCCCAATGCAACAATTTTTGCTTTTGCATCATCTATGCTAGCAGCAGATGGTATAGCGCTGGCAGCAGGTAATGGGTCTTGCCAGATTAAATCTTCAGCCGGAACTTCAGGACCTAAATAACGTGCTTTTGGCCCCATATCACGGTGAGTTAATTTGAACCAAGCGCGAGCAAAAGCATTGGCAAATGCTTGTGGATCGTTAAGGAAACGACGAGAGATCTTTTCAAACTCAGGATCAAAACGTAAGGTCAAATCTGTAGTAAGCATTGTTGGCTTACGTTTAACTGATGGGTCGAATGGATCTGGAATGATTGCCTCAGCATCTGCTGCTACCCATTGAATTGCACCAGCAGGTGAACGCTCTTGTACCCACTCGTATTTGAATAGGTTTTCAAAGAAGTAGTTGCTCCATTGTGTTGGTGTTTGTGACCAAATCACTTCTAAACCTGAGGTGATTGCATCTTTACCCACACCAGTACCAAAACTGTTTAACCAGCCAAAGCCCATTTGTTCAATTGAAGCTCCCTCAGGATCAGCCTGAACATGGTCAGCAGAGGCAGCGCCGTGAGTTTTACCTAAAGTATGACCGCCTGCGATTAAGGCAACAATTTCTTCATCATCCATTGCCATATTGCCGAAAGTCGCGCGAATAAATGGTGCAGCTGATTTAGGGTCACCGCTGGCTTGTGGGCCTTCAGGGTTTACATAAATTAGACCCATTTCGGTTGCAGCTAGATTGCTGCCTTCCAATGCTTCAGAGTTGCGATGAGCTAACCATTCTTTTTCATCGCCCCAGTTTACATCGTTGTCTGGTTCCCAAACATCTTCACGACCTGCACCAAAACCGAAGGTGCGGAAACCCGAAGATTCAAGTGCGATGTTTCCAGCAAGAATAAATAAATCTGCCCACGATATTTTTTGACCGTATTTTTGTTTAACTGGCCATAATAAGCGGCGCGCTTTATCTAAGCTTGCATTGTCAGGCCAACTATTTAATGGCGCAAAACGTTGCTGACCACGACCAGCACCGCCACGGCCATCACCCATACGATACGTACCGGCAGCATGCCATGCTAATCGAATAAATAAGCCTGTATAATTTCCCCAATCGGCTGGCCACCAATCTTGAGAATCGGTTAATACATTTTTGATATCAGCTTTGAGGGTGTAGTAGTCGAGTTTTTTAAATTCTTGACGGTAATTAAATTCTTTACCAAGTGGGTTAGAGCGTTCTGAATGTTGGTTGAGTAGGTCGACGCGTAGTTGTTTTGGCCACCAGTGTAAACTAGGCGTGCCACCACCGACCGTTACCTCTGATTTTGATTTATGGCCTGAAAAAGGGCATTTTGATTCGTCTGACATGGTTATATTCTCTCTGGGTAATAATTATTGAGCTCTTCGTAAAATGTTAGGGCTCATTTTCCTGGACTTCTGGTTTAAAAACTCATGTTTACTAAATAAAGAAATGGGAGAACAAATGGTGAGAGAAACCGTTTAAAAGTCTTTTCACTGAGATGTCGGCCATTATTTTTTATTTAATAATGCATCAGATTCCTTTACTTGTTATTCCTCCAATTTACTGCATGAAGGTTAAAAAACAAGAGGAAAAATAAGATGAAACTTGTAAATAACGATGCATAGAATTACCTCTTCAATTGTTGGAACAACGTAAGATCTTTTAATAACGCTCTGTAAATATACTAGGAGTAGAAGTCTTATTTTTCAAATGGATTAAACTGTCAATATTAATTTAAAGAACCGATTATATGTTTATTTAAAAGATTAAGATGGCGGCAATAGTGAGATGAAATTTTTTATATTTAGTTGTAGTAGACGTGATCTCAAATGAATAAAGGAGAGCATTGCTCTCCTTTATTGTTTATATATTAAACATTTACGATTCGATTCGATTTCACCATATCAGCTAAACCGTGAGTTTTAAAATAGTACTCAAGCCAACTTTTCACGATGAGTGGATTATTCATTTTCATGACATCATCCAGCAATTTTTGTGCATCTGTCATAGGGACATGACAAATTGCTTTTCTTACTCGCAAAATGTTACTCGAACTCATCGAAAGGGTATTAAAGCCCATCGCCATGAGCAGAATTGCTGATAATGGATCACCTGCCATTTCACCACAAATACTGATGGGTTTTTTGTATTCATGACATTCTTTAACTAAGCGGGTTAGCGCACGTAGAATGGATGGGTGAAAGTGTGAGTAAACGTTTGCCACATGTGGATTATTACGGTCAACTGCAAGTAAATACTGGGTTAAGTCATTTGAACCGACCGAGAAGAAATCGACGAGTTCGGCAAACTCATCAATTTGTAGCAGTACGCTCGGCACCTCAACCATAATCCCAATTTTTGGTTTGGTAATTTTAACTTGCTCTTCTTCTTGCACAGCAATCCAGTCACGTTCAAGTAAATAAAGTACTTCTTCGACTTCACTGACTGTAGTGACCATTGGCAATAAAATATGCAAATTATTTAAACCAATACTGGCTTTGAGCATGGCGCGAATTTGCGAAGAAAAAATCTCGGGATGATCAAGCGTGAAACGAATACCACGCCAGCCTAATGCCGAGTTTTCTTCTTCAATACTGAAATACGGTAAGTCTTTATCGGCACCAATATCGAGAGTTCGCATCACCACAGGTTTGTTAGCGAAGTGGCTTAATTGTTGACGATAAATTGCACGTTGTTCTTCTTCACCCGGGAAACGTTCCCGTAACATGAATGGAATTTCACTTCGGTATAGACCTACGCCTTGAGCACCACGTTGTACTCCGCGTACTACGTCAATCATGAGGCCCGTGTTCACATAGAGCTGAACAGACACACCATCTGGAGTAATCGCTTCTTTGGTCTCGTATTGTTTGAGATCTTTTGCGATTTGTTCATCTTCTTTCTGAATTTCTTTATAGCGTTGACGTAAACGACGTGGAGGGTTTACAAAAACACGGCCTTGATAGGCATCCACAATCATTTCTGCATCATCAAGTGTGTTCACTGGCAGTTCAGTTACACCAACTACAGTTGGAATACCTAATGCACGAGCAACAATCACCATATGTGAGTTGGCTGCACCTTCGGATGTCACAATCGCTGCAATATTGTCTACTGGCAACTCTACAAGTGCCGCAGTACTAATCTCTTCACCAATTAAAATACTGTCTGGACTCAGGTCACGATGGCTAGAGTCTTCTTCTTGCAAAGAGGCTAAAATACGTCGCCCTAAATCTTTAAGGTCGGAAACTCGTTCACGAAGATAGTCATCTTCCATCTGTGCAAATAGGGCAGTGTGTTTTTCAATGACACGACGTACTGCACCTTGTGCCCAATGTCCATCACGAATGAGTTCTTTAATTTCTGCTGGCAATGCATTTTCATCTAGCATTCTTAAGAAAACACTAAATAAAGCGCGCTCTTCGGCCATGAGAGAATCATGCATTTTTTCATCTAAAGAACGAATCTCTGAACGAACTGATGAAATGGCTTGATCTAAAATTCGAAGTTCATCGCTAATATCTTCTGCTTCACGATCAGGCACAGAACCCAAATCGGCAGGCGGATATAAAATAATAGCGCGACCTAAAGCAACACCGCCTGCACCTGAAGCACCTTGAAAGGTTTTGTAGGCAGGTCCATTACTCGGCTTACGAAATACGTCAATATTACCCACTGCATGAGCATGAGCAATAACGCCAGAAAGCTGAGCACACAGCGTAACTAAAAAGGACTCGGCAGCTTCACTAAAATCTTGAGGAAGTTTGTTTTGGACAACCAAAACACCCATAACCTTACGACGATACATAACTGGTACGCCAAGGAATGAGTTATAAATTTCTTCGCCTGTTTCTGGTAGATACAAGAAACGCTCATGTTTTGGCGCATTGTCAAGGTTAACAATTTCTTCACGCTGCCCAACCAGACCAACCAAGCCTTCACCGAGTTGCAAAGAAACATGGCCTACAGATTCTGGATTTAAGCCTTTAGAGGCCATTAATACATAGCGCTGATTGCGTTCATCTAGTAAATAAATAGAGCAAACATCCACTTTCATGGCCTCAGCAACCTGATTAACCATGATGTCTAATGATTCATGCAAACTGACGGACGCATTAACCTCTTGGACAATGCGCCGTAGAGTGTCGAGTTGCATGTTTGACATGGATGTATACTCCAGTATTTTTTTAGACTATGAATGTATTTATAACAGCACTTTTAATAAAAATCATTTGCTAGATAAATGATTTTTAGGGTAATTGTTGCATCGGCAACTGTGTACACAACTCCACCATGGCTTTACGATAAACATCACGCTTGAAGTTCACCACTTGTCCAAGAGGATACCAATAGCTAACCCACTGCCATTCATCGAATTCGGGCGGGTCGGAAAGGTTTAACTGAATATTTTTTGCAGGCGCAGTTAACTTCAGTAAAAACCATTTTTGTTTCTGTCCGATACATACGGGGTCAGAGTCTGACCGAATGTACCGATGTGGCAAACGATAACGCAGCCATCCTTTGGTTTGCGCAATAATCTGGACATGTTCGGGCAATAAGCCGATTTCTTCTCTCAGTTCTCGAAAAAGTGCCTGTTCAGGGGTTTCTCCAAACTGGATGCCTCCTTGTGGAAATTGCCAAGCATTGTGACCAATGCGCTTTGCCCATAAAACCTGTCCATCATCGTTTGCCAAAATGATCCCGACATTCGGTCGGAAACCTTCTGAGTCGATCATTTGGCTACCTAAATATTGTCTATATCGTTGACTTTAATCGCGGGGACAAACACTTTTTTATGTCCAGCTCGAAAAGATCAAAGTAAAATGTTTAAATTGCTACGATCTTAACGAATTTCTATCGACTAGCGGAGATAGATTTACATTTTTTTTCTTAAATTTCAGTTTAAACGAGAATTTTCATGAAACTGGCGTTGTTTGATTTAGACCATACCTTGTTAAATACCGATTCAGACCATTCTTGGGGTGAATTTTTAGTCAATGAAGGTTTGGTTGATCCGGTTCATCATCGTCAGATGAATGATAAATTTTATGAAGATTACAAAGCAGGGCAACTTGACCCGTATGCTTATAATGAATTTGTTTTCGGATTTTTAACGCAGCATGACAACGACTACTTAACTGAGCTCCACCAATTGTTCATGCAAAAAGTCATTCGTCCGCAAATGCGTCCAAAAGGTTTTGACGCAATCAAAAAACATCAAGATTTAGGCCATACTATTGTGGGTATTACGGCAACGAGTGATTTTATTACTGCGCCGATTTTCCGCGAATTTGGGATTACCGAAATTTTAGCAACCAATGCTGAAGTGGCTGACGGAAAATATACGGGTAAAGTTGCTGGTTTAGCGTGTTATCAAAAAGGCAAACTTGCACGTCTAGATGCATGGTTGGAAGGCCGTAACGTGTCTGAGTCTTGGGCGTATTCCGATTCAATTAATGACCGTTTTTTACTTGAATATGCAACGCATGCAATTGCAGTAAATCCTGATGATCGCCTTGAAAAACTGGCTCAAGAACACAATTGGGACATTCAGGACTGGTCGATTTAAAATTGTGGAGTTGGAAGAACAATTTGAAAAGTTTTGAGGTCTTCCAACTCTTAACTATATTTAAAATCATTTTTTAATATTTCTTATAAATCTTAGCTAAAAAAAGATATTGCTATGATTAATAAAATAAATTTTATCTTGGTAAAGATTTTAGAATATAAAAAATTTTAATTTAAAAATGAGGGAATAATGTCAAAAACAACACCAATTAAATTACCAAAACAACTTTGGAATGATGAAAGTATTGATTTAACACGTCATAGCTATCAGGGGAAACTACTAAATAAAAGCGAAGGCTTCAAATTAGGTAAGGCTCAACGTAAAAAAGTTCCACGTGAACACCTATCAAAGCTTTCTGAACGACCAAAAGGTACAACTGCCTTAACGGTCTATGATTGGAGTAACCAAGGACGTTTAGAAAAGCTCAAGCCGATTCGTGCAAAACGGATGAGTGTTTCTCCATTTACATTTTATCGTGGCATGCCTTCTTTGATGCTATTTGACCAAGCGTGGGAGCAGGCAAATTCAGGCTTATTTCAACAGATTTGTGGGGATTGTCATTTAAGTAATTTTGGCGGTTTTGCAAGTCCCGAACGTAACCTGTTATTTGGAATTAATGATTTTGATGAGACTTTAGTTGCCCCATTTGAATGGGATGTAAAGCGCTTAGCAACCAGTTTTGTAATCGCGGCACGTGATATTCATCTTGCAGAGAAAGTCGGGTTAAAAGCAATTAAAATAATGCTGAATAGTTATCGTCAGCACTTATTAGAAATTACAGAACTTTCACCACTCCAAGTTTGGTATGAAAAAGTTGATGCCAGTATATTATTAGAAAATACTGAGTGTCGAAAACTAAGAAAGAAACGCGAGAAGCACCTCGATTCAGCACAGAAAAGAACTGCGTACTCTGTTTTGCCGAAGCTTACCCAGCAAGATCAAGATACAGGGTTTCGTCATTTTATGGATGATGCGCCGTTATTATGGCATCCAGATCTAGATGAGCCATTTGGTAAAGATGTTGATGTATTTTTTCAAAAATACCGTGATTCTTTGAAATATGATCGCCAAGTGCTTTTTGATCGTTATCAACGTACAGATGTAGCTTTGAAAGTAGTGGGTGTTGGAAGTGTTGGTACACGATCAGCGATTGCATTATTTCAAGATGCAGATCGGGAACCGTTAATTTTACAAATGAAAGAAGCGAATCCATCAATTCTCAGCCCGCTATTTGTAGACAAGGTAAATCACGAAGGTGAGCGTGTAGTGCATGGTCAGCAGCTCATGCAGGCCGCAAGTGATATATTTCTTGGGTTCTCTTCAATATCAAATCAGCATTTTCATGTACGCCAGTTACGTGATATGAAAATTTCGGTTGATCTTAGTGACATGGATGATGAGTATTTCTATGAGTATGCTGAAAGTTGCGGTTTAGCCCTGGCTCATGCCCACGCTAAATCTGGAAATGCAGATGTACTTATGGGATATCTGGGCGAAGGTAATACGATAGTAGAAGTATTACAAACGTATGCAGAAGAATATGCAGAACGTAATCTAAATGACTATAACCAATTTATGAATGAAGTTGCAGATGGTAAGATTCAGCTCGCTGGAGATGATGCACTTTAATAATAAGTATGCTGCTACAGATGACATGAAATAATTCGAAAGGTTAGAGAAAAAATGTTTAGTAAAATTATGTCTGGTTTGGGTCTTCAAGGTGTGACGGTAGAAACTGTTTTACAGAACCCAAGCTTACAAGCAGGCAGCACATTGCATGGAGAAATTAGCTTTAAAGGTGGATCATCTGATAAAGAGATTAATGGTCTTTATTTGCAATTGGTGACGATGGCAGAAGTCGAATCTGGTGATCATGAGTTTAACCAACCTTTAGTTTTACAAGAGTGGTTAGTGAACTCTCGATTCCTCTTGCCGGCACATCAAGCACATTCTTTCCCTTTTAGTATTCAACTACCATTTGAGACACCAATTACTGAGGTTGCTTGTCGAAGAAATGGTGCACGTGTTTGGATTCAAACCCATATGGATGTTGATTGGGGATTAGATGCAACTGATCGTGATTATCTAAAGGTTCTGCCAACTCCAGCCATGCAAATGTTTCTACAGGCTATGCAGCGATGTGGCTTTGTTTTATCGACAGTAGATGTAGAAAAAGGGCAGCTGACTGCGCGAAATTTTAGATCAACGATTGGTTGTTACCAAGAGCTTGAATTTGTCTCTTCACATATGTTTAGCGGATTTAATGAAGTTGAGGTATCTTTTGTTGCTGAACCTAATCAAACTCACGTTATGCTTGAAGTAGACCGCCATTTTCGATCAGATCAGTTATTAACGATGACGATTCCACACCATATGCTTGATGAAAACCAAATGTTGCAACAAATTCGAAGCCTCTTAAAGCTTGGTTGAATTATGCGCATCAAATCAGAGTTTTTTATAAACTTGAAAAGATTCTTATATTTAAATCGCTTTTTCTGCATTGAGAGTAAGGGCGATTTAAATCGGCCGTAATGATGTGTGGAGGATATGATGGATGATCAGAATGAGACCGAAGAAAAGAAGACCCGTAAAGCTAATCTTCTTGAAGAATTTGGTGGGCAACTGATTGACGGCTTCATCACACTTATTGGTGAACTCTTCATTTACATTATTTTTTTATTATTTTTAGGTGCTTTACTCGGTATTATCTTTGCCGCTATTTTCTTTGGTTGGGGCATACTATTTTTACTATTACCTTTTGCTTTTCTGGTTTATATCCTTTTTAAAAAATATAGTCGTTAATAATTCAACTACTCTTGCATCATTTTAATCAACTCCTGCATGGCTCTAGATTGAGTACGTGCAGGATGCCAAACCATACCTAATTGACGATTCATCTCAACATTTAAATCAAGCTGCTGCATATCCTGATTCAACAGAGTTTTTGGTAAAACTGACCAACCTAAACCAATCGAGACTAACATGCGAATAGACTCAAGAGGGTTATTGCTCATGGTAATTTTTGGTTTAAGTCCTTGTTTTTCAAACTCAGCTAAAGTGATTTGAGCAGTATAAGTTTGTGCAGCGGGTAATAAGCTTGGATATTCAATTAAATCTTGTAAGGTAAGATTCTTCTTTTGTGCCAGCGGATGAAAAGGGGCGGCAACAAAAACTAAAGGATCATTCCAAATTGTAATGTAGTTAAGACGCTCATCTCCTGAAGGAGGAAGCGTTAAAAATGCGAGTTCTAGATCACCAGCCAGTACTTGTTCATGAGCTTGCTCTGAATCAACAAAATGCACGTCTAAGGTAACTTGAGGAAATTGCTGAACAAAATGTTTAAGCGGTGCAGGTAAATGATGTAAACCAATATGGTGACTCGTACCGACTTTTAAGCGGCCTTGTACCTGAGTTTGTTCATGGCTCAGCGTATGGTGAATATCACCCAGCTCATTTAACCAGTTTTTAACTTTAGGAAGTAATGAATGTGCAGCATGAGTTGCCTGAACACCACGCCCTGCAGATTCAAATAGTTTTACGCCAAAATATTCTTCTAAACTGTGAATTCGTTTGGTAACGGCAGGTTGAGTAATAAATAACTGATCTGCTGCCACAGAGATAGACCCTGTTTCCATAACTTTTACAAAAGCTTCAAAGGCTGCAAGATTCATAATACAACTCAACTTGGAATAGAAAAATCGAGGGGCTAAAGTTGCCGAGCCAAAATCGTATCATGCTTGCAGCAAAACGAGTGAGAAAGTTATGAATTACCGCACTAATCTTAGCCTAAGCTGTTGTTTCTTTTTCAGCTAAGGCTGATATGCGGCGATCTTTAGCAGCCCAAACTTTTTCATGGAAGAAAAAAGCAAAAGCTTGTACGGTTGGTTCAAGCATACTTAATGTTAAAGCCATCCAGATATTACCTGTTACAAAGTATGCGACTAGCATTGCGACAGTAATATGCATAATGTAATAGCTTAAGGTTTTCTTTAAGGTACGTTGATTATTTATAACGAATTTTTGGATATTAGCCATGATCATTCTCTTTAGCCACTTTAGATATTTTTAGTATAGGCATTAGAGTATAAGATTAAAAATTGATTATGCAAATGATAATCATTAACAAAAACGATTTATTAAATTTGATGCACCTTATGGAAATTATAATTTATTCCAAAAAGTTTTCTAATTTATAAAAATGATAAATTAGATTTATGTGAAACTCTGGCTATAATCGAATAAAGATCAGAATTACCCAGTCCAATGGAGCAAGACGACATGGCAGGCAAAACTTTATATGACAAATTGTGGGATGACCACGTTGTTTCACAGCGCGATGATGGCTCATGTTTACTATACATTGACCGTCATTTATTGCATGAAGTGACAAGTCCACAAGCATTTGAAGGTTTGCAACTTGCGGATCGTCAACCATGGCGTTTAAGTGCAAACGTTGCTACACCGGACCACAATGTTCCAACATCTAAAAAGGAACGTGACCAAGGCATCGCTGGTATTGAAGATGATACATCTCGTATTCAAGTTCAAACCTTAGATGACAACTGTAAAGCCTTTAATATTGTTGAATTTAGTATTAATGATATTCGTCAGGGGATTGTGCATGTAGTTGGACCTGAACAGGGCTTAACCTTACCAGGTATGACGGTGGTATGTGGTGACTCACATACAGCGACTCACGGTGCTTTTGGTTGCTTGGCGCACGGTATTGGAACATCTGAAGTTGAACATGTGTTAGCAACACAATGCTTGATTCAGAAAAAATCTAAAAACATGTTGGTTCGTGTAGATGGCGTATTGGGTAAAGGCGTAACACCAAAAGATGTGGTGTTAGCCATTATCGGTAAAATTGGTACTGCTGGTGGTACAGGTTATGCAATCGAGTTCGGTGGTCAAGTTTTCCGTGATATGTCGATTGAAGGCCGTATGACGGTATGTAACATGGCGATTGAAGCAGGTGCGCGTGTCGGTATGGTGGCTGTTGATGACAAAACCATTGAATACGTGAAAGGCCGTAGCTACGCACCAAAAGGCGAGCAATGGGAACAAGCAGTTGCTTACTGGAACACCTTGCATTCAGATGAAGATGCTGTGTTTGATGCTGTAGTTGAGTTAAATGGCGCAGAAATCGAACCACAAGTATCTTGGGGAACTTCACCTGAGATGGTTATTCCAGTTACTGAAGCTGTGCCAACTTTAGAACAAGCGAAAGATGACGTTCAACGTAATGACTGGACACGTGCTTATCAATATATGGGTTTAAATGCAGGTCAGGCATTAGCTGATATTCAGCTTGATCGTGTCTTTATTGGTTCTTGTACGAACTCTCGTATTGAAGACATCCGTGCTGCGGCTGAGGTGGTTAAGGGACGTAAAGTGGCATCTACCATTAAACAAGCCATGATTGTTCCGGGTTCTGGTTTAGTTAAGCAACAGGCTGAAAAAGAAGGCTTGGATAAAATCTTCTTGGAAGCTGGCTTTGAATGGCGTGAGCCGGGTTGTTCAATGTGTTTAGCAATGAATGCAGACAAGTTACAACCAGGTGAACATTGTGCATCGACGTCTAACCGTAACTTTGAAGGCCGTCAAGGCAATGGTGGTCGTACTCACTTGGTGAGCCCAGCAATGGCGGCAGCGGCTGCAATCGCTGGTCACTTCGTTGATGTTCGTTCATTTTAATTCGGTCTGGAGCAAACCATGAAAGCTTATACAGTTGAACAAGGTATCGTTGCACCATTAGATCGTGCCAATGTTGATACAGATTTAATTATTCCAAAACAGTTTTTAAAGTCGATTAAGCGCACTGGTTTTGGCGACAACTTATTTGATGAACTTCGTTATTTAGATGAAGGTTATCCGGGGCAAGACAATTCAGTACGTCCAAAAAATCCGGACTTTGTTTTAAACCAGCCTCGTTATCAAGGAGCAACTGTTTTAATTGCTCGTACTAACTTTGGTTGTGGTTCAAGTCGTGAGCATGCGCCTTGGGCATTAAATGAATATGGATTCCGTACCGTTATTGCACCAAGCTTTGCTGATATTTTCTTTAATAACTGTTTTAAAAATGGCATGTTACCTGTCATTTTGCCAGAAGAAACAGTTGAACAGTTATTTAAAGAATGTGCTGCTAATGAGGGATATCAATTAACAATTGATTTAGCAGCTCAAGAAGTACGTACGCCAACAGGTGAAGCGTTTAAATTTGAAGTTGATCCGTTTCGTAAGCACTGCTTGTTAAATGGATTGGATGATATTGGTTTAACTCTTCAAAATGCGGACGCAATTCGCGCTTATGAAGAAAAAACTAAACAAGTTCGTCCTTGGGTATTCCAAGAGTTGAATTAACCTTTCGGTACATTTTAAACATAGCCATGGCGTAGCGTTCAAACTCTTGCTAACATGCTAAAGCATAAAAACACCTTAGAATTATGCACTAGATGAGGATTGGGCTTGAACAATGAAGAGGAACGTTACTCATAGCTTTTTGTTGAGCCTGTGCGCAATAACACTCAGTGCTTGTCAAAGCACTTACAATGTAGTGGATACTGTCCGCATTAAGCAGGCTGAACAAGAAAATTTGGGGCAGAATGCAGCAATATATTGTTCGGGCGCGAAGAGTTGTGAATTTGAACGACTAAATGATATTACTGTAGTGGATGCGCAAACACGAAGAATTAGTAATCAGGCAATTCATCAAGGGATTGTGAGATTACAAGGTTCAGTGCTTAGCCAAACTAACAGCTTATATTTATCAGTGCCTGCTAAACAATATGAAGTGGTGATTCGTTTCTATCCGATCTCTCCGGATCGTGCAGAAACATTTCATGTGATTCACCAGTTTAATGCTAACCATCGCTATACATTTAAAATGTACCGAGACAAATCTAACCGTTCGGGTAGTTTGCTGAATGTTTCTGTACCAGATCCATTATGTGTCGATTTAGAACAAGATGGGCATGTCATTCGCCGTTTTTGTCGACCATTTGATGTTACAACAGGACTAGGTGAATTCCTTGAGCAGAAAAAACTAACACCGCGGTAGTTGTAGCACTGCTTGTCTTTGGAAAATGGAAAAAGTTCATGTCTAAACAGATTTTAATTTTAGCTGGTGATGGTATTGGTCCTGAAATTGTTGGGGCGGCAGAAAAAGTATTAAATACAGTAAATGAAAAATTTAATTTATCGTTAACTTGGGAACATGGCTTATTAGGCGGCGCGGCAATTGATGCGCATGGTGAACCGTACCCAGCAGTAACAAGTGAACAAGCAAAAAAAGCTGATGCAATTTTATTAGGTGCGGTAGGCGGACCAAAATGGGACACCATTGAGCGTTCTATTCGCCCTGAACGTGGTCTTTTAAAAATTCGTAGTGAACTTAACTTGTTTGCTAACTTGCGCCCAGCGATTTTATATCCGCAATTAGCAGATGCTTCGAGCTTAAAGCCTGAAATTGTTGCTGGCTTAGATATTTTAATTGTTCGTGAATTGACTGGCGGTATCTATTTCGGTCAGCCACGTGGTATCCGTGAACTCGAAAACGGTGAAAAGCAAGGTTATAACACCGACGTTTATTCTGAAAGCGAAATTAAGCGTATTGCAAAAGTAGCTTTTGAACTTGCAGGCTTACGTGGTGGAAAGGTTTGTTCTGTAGATAAAGCTAACGTTTTGGAAGTTACAGAGCTTTGGAAGCAAACAGTTACTGATTTACAGCAAGCAAATTATTCAAATATTCAGCTTTCACATATGTATGTTGATAACGCTGCAATGCAACTTGTACGTGCACCGAAACAGTTTGACGTGATCGTAACGGGTAACTTGTTTGGCGACATCTTATCTGATGAAGCAGCAATGCTTACAGGTTCAATCGGCATGTTGCCATCGGCTTCGTTAGATGAAAATGGCAAAGGTATGTATGAGCCTTGCCATGGTTCTGCACCTGATATCGCGGGTCAAAATGTGGCAAACCCATTAGCAACTATTCTTTCAGTTGCAATGATGCTTCGCTACACATTCCGTGAAGAAGCTGCTGCAAAAGCAATTGAAGATGCAGTAGGTCAAGTGCTTGATCAAGGTTTGCGTACAGCAGATATTATGTCTGAAGGTATGACAAAAGTAGGTACGGCTGAAATGGGTGAGGCTGTTGTAGCTGCTCTTGCTTAAAAGCTTATTATAAAAAAACGCAGCGTTGAGCTGCGTTTTTTTGTGCTGATGTTTTAACAGGCTTTACCTTCATATTGAATTGACTCGGCAATGTCATTTTTAAGCTGGAAAATCACTTTGCAATTGAAATTAATATCATAAGAATTACCGCTCAGATTTCCTGATTGGACAGGAATAGAGCTTCCTCTCATATCAACATTACTCACCATCGGAATTGGAATGCTTAAAGGACGCAAAATCGTATAGATGAGCTGATTGGATGTTTTTTGCGGTGTATTGGCGACTTGAAAACCAAGACTAGGTAGATTGATATCTTGTTGAATGGTCGCAGAGGATTTACCTAAAAAGCCTTTTAAATATTCCTGTAAATCTACGGATTGACGTGGGTGGCTAGCACAACCGTTAAGACAAATAATGATGAAAGATAATAAGCCAATTTGGCAGCGGGTATATATGTTCATTTTTCTCACTATATGAAATTATATTTATTATTAAAGAACAATAGGTTGTATTTACAAGCTTGTAAAGCAAAAAAGGAGGATTAAGATAAATGGAGAATAAGTTTATTTAGAGATTCATACTAATATTCAAAAGGCTTTATAATTATTTTGTAAAAAACTTAAGGAAAACATGATGAAAAAAATATTTTTTGCATTTTTATGCAGCTTTGGCGTGACTTCAGTCTATGCAGATAACTGTGATAGTGCCCGCAATACTTACGATGATATTTACTGTACAAATAAAATTTATGCGAGTGCTGATGCTGATCTGAATAAGAATTATCAAGCACTGCGAGTAAAGTTAAACACCGCGCAGAAAAATATTCTTAAGAAGTCTCAGCTTGCATGGATACGTCAACGTGATGCCGAGTGTACAGATTCAAATAGGAATAGTGTAGACGTGCAATGTCGTTTACAGACAACGCAAGAAAGAAACCATTGGCTGCAAGAAAGATTGCGTGAATGCCAAACGGTGGGATGTAAAACCAGTCGCTTAAGTGAATAAATAACGCAATAAAAAAGCCACATCATAAAGTGGCTTTTTTGCATTCACTAATTAGCGAGCACGGTACGTAATACGACCTTTAGTTAAGTCATATGGAGTCATTTCGACTTTTACACTGTCGCCAGTAAGAATACGAATATAGTGTTTACGCATTTTACCAGAAATGTGTGCAATAACTTCGTGACCGTTTTCAAGACGTACACGGAACATCGTATTAGGAAGCGTTTCGGTGACAACGCCTTCGAACTCAATGAGTTCCTCTTTATTGGCCATAGCCTACCTGATGATCAAATTGGAAAGGCGCAAATTATAGTCAATTTTTTTAAAAAAAACAAGATAGACACACTTCTGCTAAAGCATCTGGTTAAAGTATGACTAATAAAAAAAGATGTAATTTTTTTCACAAAAGAAGTGTAATTCTGTTGTCAGTTTGGTCAATCAACGCTAATCTAAAATCATAGTTATTAGGGACTGTTAATTGCATAAAGGTCAACAGCCCTAAATATCAATGAAGTATCTACATGGAAGGGCACTGCGTGGGTCAGCTAACAGATGCATCAGTTGTATTACGCTTTGGCTACCAAGCGATTCGTCGTGCGGGTTTGCCAACAGAAGAAATATTAACCAAAGCGGGAGTTGCTTTAAATCAGGTCGATACCAATGCACGTACACCGTTAAGTGCACAGTACGCCTTTTGGACTGCCGCTCAGGAAGTCAGTAAAGATCCAGACATCGGTCTGCATTTAGGTGAACATTTGCCTTTGTATCGAGGGCAGGTGATTGAACATCTATTTATTAGTAGTGAAACCTTTGGTGAAGGCTTAAAACGAGCCTTAGCTTATCAACGACTGATTAGTGATGCATTTGATGCAAAACTAGTCGTTGAAGAAGGACGTTGTTATTTAACCAATGGCGAACAGATTGGTGCTGACAATCTCGTCAATCGTCATTTCTCTGAATGTGCGATTTCGGGCGTGCTTAGATTTTTTAAGTTCATTACTGAAGGACAATTTCATCCTATCTTCATCGATTTTAATTTTAGCGAAGGAGCTTCTGAGGATGAATATTTCCGTGTATTTGGCTGCCCAGTTAGCTTAGGTCAGAAAGAGACACGTTTATATTTTGACCCAGCTATTTTAGATTTTCAGCTTTGGCAGGCAGAGCCTGAGTTATTGCAATTGCATGAGCAGCTCGCAATTGAGAAATTGCAGGAATTGGCCCGCTATGATTTAGTGGGTGAGGTTCGTCGTGCGATTGGTTCGACACTTGAAAGTGGAGAAACAACTTTAGAGACGGTTGCTGCTCAGTTGAATATTACGCCGCGTCGTTTACGTACTCAGCTCAGTGAGGCAAATACCAGTTTTCAACAAATACTTTCTGACTATCGTTGTCGTTTGGCTAAAAAGCTTTTGGCAAATACCAATGAGAGTGTTGAACGTATTGTGTATTTAACTGGTTTCTCTGAACCAAGTACGTTCTATCGTGCATTTAAGCGTTGGACGAATGAAACACCTGTGGAATACCGTAAGCGTAAGCAGCATCGCTAGATAAGTATATGTAAAGTTGGCTAAGCTTACTCAGGTAAGTTTAGCCAATGTGGTCCAAGTGGTGGCTGCGGCAAATCAAACTGCTCAGGATAATTACAATGAATAAAATAAAGGCCATCGGGTGGGGCGGTTACCCCAGCTGCCTTACGATCCTGCGCCGCAAACATTGCATCGATATGATCAATCTCATACATACCTTGACCAATTTCGAGTAAGCAACCGACAATATTACGCACCATATGATGTAAAAAACCATCTGCTTGAATATCTAAAACTAAATAGCGTCCATGTTCAAATAAACGGCAATGTTTTACATGTCGAACAGGCTGGTTTGATTGGCATGCTGCTGCGCGGAAAGTTTCAAAGTTATGCGTTCCTTCGAACTTACTAGCAGCTTTAATCATCTTTTGCACGTCTAGCTTTTGGTAAATGTACGTAACTTGCTTGTGTAATAGTGCTGGGCGATGCGGTGCGTTATAGATGATATAGCGGTAACGTCGAGCAGTCGCTTTAAAGCGGGCATGAAAATTTTCATCCATCAGTTTAATCCACTGAATGGAAATATCTTTAGGTAGTTGACTATTTGCCCCTCTTAACCACCCCGTTTCTGGACGAATAGCGTTCGTGTCAAAGTGCGCCACCATATTTGTTGCATGTACTCCCGCATCAGTACGACCCGCACCGTGAAGTACAATGGGCTCATCTGCAATTTTACTCAGTACACGCTCGATCGTTTCCTGAACGCTGGCAACGCCTGGCTGTTGTGTTTGCCAACCTCGGTATTGAACTCCGCTAAATTCAATACCGACCGCATAACGTTGCATAGCTTTACCTCTATTTAATGCTAATTTTCATTCCAATGGCTGAGCCATTGTTCTGGGCTTGGGTATTTTAAATAGATTTGAAGTGCTTTTGCATAGAGATCTGCATGGCTATGAGCATCACTGATGACAATTTTTGCAGTTTTGGCCCATGCACTAATCGCATAACGTTGATCAATACCACCGAATGTCACCTGAGTGGTAAGAATTGGAACACAGCCACGTGCGTAAAGCTCATCTAATGTTGCGAGTAATTCTTGGTTTACTGCAATATTGCCAGTACCAAAACCTTGTAACACTAAAAAGTGTGGTGGGGCTGAAAGTAAGTGACGTAATTGTTGTACTAAGTGCTGTGTTGCAATGGGTTGCATCATCCAGTTTAAAATCTGGAAGGAAGCAGCTCGTTCAATTTGGGCATCTTGTACGATCAATTCATTTTGCTGAGGCGTAAACTCAGCTTCACTATTTAACCCTGAAAATGCATCGAGTTCAGTCGTATGCGTTTTTAATGCAGTTTGCGCGTGGAATACTTGATGGTGGAATGCGAGATAAGCACCCACAGGTAAAGCAATCACTTGTTCTAATGCAAGATATAAGTTCTCAATTGCATCAGTAAATTCACGGGTGTTATCGCCTTGAATATTGAGTAACGGGTATTGGCTACCGGTAATCACAATATGACAGCTTTGGCCCAAAAAGCGGGCTAGGGTCGCAGCCGCATAACTGAGCGTGTCTGTACCATGAATAACAACGAAATGCTGATAACCTTCAAGTTGTAGTTGTTGTATACGTTGAATCAGGCGTAACCAATCAGGTGCCGTGCATGCACTGCTATCAACAATATTGGGTGCAGCAAAGCAGTCAACTGTTAAGTGTGGGGGAATCACTTTTTCAAGTTGAGGTAAGAATTGCTCATAAGGCATAGGAGCTAGAGGTTCACCAATGCAACCAAAAGTACCACCCATATAAAATAAGGCTATTTTTTTCATATTTTTGCAGGCATAAAAAAGCAGTCATCTCTGACTGCTTATGGTAAATCGAACAGTTCTAAGAAGCTATGCGATTAAGTAAGTTTTTCGCGCGTTGTTGTTGTTCTGTGTTGAATTTTTGCTCATTGCTTGCCAATAAGGCTTGAGCTGCTGGGTAGGCTCCTAACTTGATGTATTGCTCAGCTAGTTTTAGATCAAGTTCATTTTCATCTAACTGTTTTAATTCTGGAAAAGCTTCTACAAGGGGATCTTTGGTTTGATCTGGGGTAGTTTTTTCACGTACTAAGTCTACAAGGTTTTGAGTTTCAATCTCTGGTGCTGTAACTAATGCAGGCTCGTCTAGCGAAAACTCAAGAGGTGCGATTGAATTCGAGTCTAATGGCGCTTGTTCTACCAATTTAAGCTCATCTAATGATGAGATCTGTTCATTAGGTTTTACTTCTGGATCTTCATGGGTTAATTCAAGATTAAAATCCAAAGCATTGGTGTTCTCTTGAGCTGCTGGTGCCGCTATTGTCTGGTTTTTTTCCTCAGATTCATGCAGAGGTGCCAAGTCAAAAGAAAACTCTAGGTCAGCTAGCTCATTTGTTTCTTGAGATGGCGATAACTCTGATTTCTGTGTTGGTTGGCTGGTACTTTCGGTAGTCGTGGTTTGCTCAAATGAAAAGTTAAACTCTAAAGGTTCAACTTCAACAGCAGGTTCTTGCTTTACAGGGGTATAGTCTTGCTGCAATTCATCAAAAAAAGAAGTTTCAGAAGAACTTGTTGTTAATTGGTCAAACTGAGCTGTTGCATCAGATGTATTTTTTGGCTCTTGGTATGTTTGAGCTTGAGGAAAATCGATCGCATCTGGTTGTCTTGATGACTCATATTCTTTTTGTCTGGCTTCTGCTTGAATGGCTATTTCATTGAGCGCTAAGCTACGAATATGGCTAATCAGTTGAGTTATTGCAAACTCATCTTTTTGTGCAATATGAATCTCAAGTAGCAATAAATAAAGTTCATGTTGCGTATTATCTTTTTTGAGCGCCTGATTGACTTGAGCTTCAGCGGCTGAGAATTGTTTTTCTTGAATAAGTAGCTGAATCTTCTGACGAACAGCGTCTGGAACAGGACTGCTTTGTGGAGTAGAGGGAATAGATTCTTCAACTACATTTACTTTAGTTTTTTCACGCGAGTTTTTACTTGATTTAGAGTTCGCTTTTTTATTGGTTTTTCTATTTATTGTTTTAGGGGAATTCGACTCTTGCTTTTGGCTATTTTCGCGTTTTTTTAAAATGACAGCGACCACGAGCAATATGATGAATGGAATCACATATAACATTACTTTCCCCTTAAAAAATAAATATTTGCAATATAAAGCGAGCTGACTCTGGTTTTAACTTAATGCTTTTGCTTATGAGTCTGTTGCTGTGCTTGTAACTGCTGTTGTAACTCTGCCAAACGTGCATTCAGAAGTTGAATACGTTGGTCTTTTAAACGTAAAGTTTGATTTAGTTTGGTTACATTCCTTTGTAATGTAACGGTTTTTTCTCTTGTTGTCATAACTTTTACTGCTAACTCAGTATTGTTTTGACTTTGTTGTGTGCTCTTTTTAGCACTTCCATGTGTAGAATTTTGACTGTTTTCAGCCACAATACTCATTTCGGCTTGTTGTAAACGGTATTTTGCTTTGCCAGAAGTTGATTTTGCAGTATGTGCGATATCTGTTTTTGACTTGTTTTGATGAGGTTTAGCTGCAGGAGAGTGAGCTAGGTTAAGTGCGATTCCCTGACGCAAACGATTTACATCACCTTGAATAAAAGCATGTCGGTTTTGTGTTTGAATATCATGCATGACTTTCGCAACAGGTTGTTTTGTTTTCGCGGCAATACGATTAGCAATGCTCCATAAAGACTCATTTCGCTGTACCACATATTTACCTGATGATGCTGGTCCTTTGTAGGAACTTAACGATTGTTTCTTCGCAGGATTTTGGTTAAGCGCTTTTTGAGATACAGATTTCTTTTGCGCTGTTAGATTTTTGACCGGAGTTTTTGGTGAATTATTTGTAGCTGTCTTAGCGCTGGTTGGTTTAATTTCTGTCTGATCTGGAGTAGTAACTGTTGTAACTTGTTGAGCAACCTGAGTAGAAGGATTTGCACTAAGTGTATTGGATGAATTTGTGTTTATTGCTGGAGCAGTTCCAACGTTAATACTAAGACTGTGTTCACCATTTGAATTATTTGTAGTTGAGGCCGAAGTTGGTGATGCATATCTAGTACTTTCTGGCAGATTTAGAGCAATGTCTTTTTCATTGACAATAAACTGAGGTGACAAAGTACTTTCGTTATTTTCAGTCTTTTTTATAGAAGAAGGCTTAATTACGGTTTTGATATGCTGCAAACGTGTGGCAGAACCTTCACTAATTTTTACTACAATATTTAGTTCAGGATCAATCACAGGGCGAGATGAGGTAATTACAATAACCCCTGAGCCTTGACCGTTTTGGCGTGTATAAAAATTAAGATTTCCGGGCGGCTGATGAGTTACGCCTAACGCGCTTAAATCTTCAGGAGTCGCTAGACTGACTTGTAGATTAGCGTTGGGGTCAGCTTGTTGAAAATTCATTTCGGCATATAACAAATCGCCAGGTGCGGACTGAATTTGTATAGGGTCTAATGTAATCGCATAAATAGAAGGCGAAGACATAATGGTGAAAATGGCAATTTTTAATTTGTTATAAACAGTCATCTCAATCCATGACCTAATAAGTCGTAAAGTCATTCAAAATTATACAATAATGAAATGTAAATAAATTGTAAAATTTTCACAAACCAGTTACGAAAAAGCCGATCTAATGTGATCGGCTTTTTATTTTGACTGAATAATTCAAATCAAATTATGAGCTTTTGTATTCAACTAAAATACGTAACATGCGACGTAAAGGCTCAGCAGCACCCCAAAGTAACTGGTCACCGACTGTAAATGCACCTAGATACTCTTTACCCATGTTGAGTTTACGTAGACGACCTACAGGCACAGTTAAGGTACCAGTTACAGCAACAGGTGTAAGGTCAGTCATAGACGCTTCACGAGTGTTTGGTACAACTTTCGCCCATTGGCTTGAAGTACGAATCATATCTTCGATTTCATCAAGCGGCACATCTTTTTTCAACTTGATAGTAAGCGCCTGAGAGTGGCAACGCATCGCACCAATACGGACACAGTGGCCGTCGATAGGAACAATTTGTGAGTTACCCAAGATCTTGTTGGTTTCAACCTGACCTTTCCACTCTTCTTTTGATTGACCGTTTTCAAGTTGCTTATCAATGTAAGGAATTAATGAACCCGCTAATGGCACACCAAAGTTAGCAGATGGGAAACCTTCACCACGTTGTAACTCAGCAACTTGACGATCAATATCCAAAATTGCAGATTTAGGATCATCTAACAATGTTTTGGTATTGTTATATAAGTAGCCCATACCAGTAATTAGCTCACGCATGTTTTGTGCGCCAGCACCTGATGCTGCTTGATAAGTCATAGCAGTCATCCACTCCACCAAATTATTTTGGAAAAGTGAACCTACACCCATCAACATAAGCGATACTGTACAGTTACCACCTACGAAAGTTTTGGTGCCGTTAACCAAGCCGTCTTTAATAACGTTAAGGTTTACTGGGTCAAGAACGATGATCGCATCATCTGACATACGTAAAGTTGAAGCTGCGTCAATCCAGTAGCCATCCCAACCAGTCGCTTTTAACTGTGGGAAAACTTCAGACGTATAGTCACCACCTTGACAGGTAATAATGACATCCATTTGCTTCAGACTATTAATGTCTGTAGCTTCCATAAGTGCTGGGGCAGTCTTACCACCAAATGAAGGAGCTTCACCACCTGCATTACTGGTAGAGAAATAAAATGGCTCAATATGAGCAAAATCATTCTCTTCAACCATACGTTGCATAAGGACGGAACCGACCATCCCGCGCCAACCGACCAGACCTACTTTCATGTCATTTTGCCTCGGTGCGTTAAAATTATTAGGGGGAGTTGAGTGTATCAAAAGTGTCCACAACTGCAAGCGTTACAGAAACAAAACACCATCTTTATTGAGTAGAATATCTTGTTTATGTTACATACAAAATTGATAAAGATGACAAAAACTTTAAAAAACAAATCATCTTAAAAGAGAAAATTCAATGATTTATATCGAAGTTCTAGCTGGTCTGGTGATTTGGTTAAGTTTCTGGTCACTTATTCCTCGTGATGAGTGGTGGTTTCGTGGTGCCGATTTTCCTAGGTTGCAGATTCTATTTGTTGGTCTTTTAGCTTTTATAGGAATGCTGTTTTGGCCAACCGAATGGAATCTCTGGCGTGAAGTCGTGCTGGCTGCGCTCATTGCTGCCATTGCCTATCAGCTTAAAATGATTTTGCCCTATACCTTGTTTTGGAAAAAACAGGTTAAACAGGTGAAGACGTCTCAATTAGATCCACAAAAGCAGATTTCATTAATCGTATCGAATGTGCTCACTCCTAATGATAAGTATCATTTATTGCTTGAACAGATCAGGACATTAAAACCAGATTTACTACTTACATTGGAAAGCGATACGACATGGGAAAATGCTTTAAGAGAAATCGAAGGTGACTATCCTTATCGTGTTCCTGTGCCTTTAGATAACCTCTACGGCATGCATTTATATAGCCGTCTACCTTTATCGAATACTGAAGTTAAATTTATTCTCAGTGATGAAATTCCCTCCATTCATACAACTGTGACTTTAAGGTCTGGTATGCCAGTTCAACTCTATTGTTTGCATCCGAAGCCACCGAGTCCAACTGAGGCGAAGGATTCGACTTTACGAGATGCTGAACTTTTAATTGTGGGCGACCAAATTAAAGATCTAGATGAAAGCTGTATTGTGATGGGAGATTTAAACGATGTAGCATGGTCACGTACTACACGGTTATTTCAACGAATTAGTGGATTGCTTGACCCGCGTGTTGGGCGACATTTCATTAATACTTTTCATGCAGATTATCCATTGTTGCGTTGGTCTTTAGACCATATTTTCCATAGTACCGATTTCGGGTTGGTGAAAATGCAACGTTTACCTCATGTTGGATCTGATCATTTTCCTGTCTATGTGGTTTTGCAGACTGGTCGAATATTTGATCATATTCAAGAGGAACTGGAACAAACTCAAGATGATGAAGAAGAGGCACAAAGAGCCATCCAAGAAGGAATTGCAAAGGCTGAGGCTGAAGAAAAAATGGTGACTGATAAAATTGCACAGCCTTATAAATAGAAAGAATATAAAAAGCGATGTAAGCAATATCGTACAAAGATTTGAGTCTAGGGCGAATAGGCAGAGGGTTATAAAAACCTTATTCTACATTCATCGGCACATGGAACCGGGAATGGATAGTCCCACGTAAGGATACACAACGCTGATATGGAATAGCATCACGGATCAGATGTTGGAACGGAAACGATAAAAATAATTATTAACCTGAAAGCACAACCTCATTTACCCGAGTTTTGCAGGACGCAGAACTCGGGTTGATATTTTTATATACCTTATAAAATTTATTGCAAATCACATAAATATTTCCAAGATTATCTTATTTTTAAAATCTATTTAATTCGCGTTAAGCCTCCATACGTTTTCATATACATCTGCGCAATTTTTAGTGAAAAAAGATATAAAAATTTTTTTATCTAAGTTTTTGTTTTTATAGATTATTAAGGGATAAATATAGGCTTTGATTTATTTAAAGATAAATTGGGGTTGTTTAATTAATAAATCTCAATAGAATGTGCCGATCGTTGACATGTTGGATCGTCAACAGGCATTGTTTTTTTACTTCGCCGGATCGGCGGGTTGTGATTTGTTTGTACATTTAAATTTCTGTTTGGAAATTAGTGTGCATGTTGAGGTTTCACTCTTAGTTAGTGTTCTTCTCCCTCTCATATTTGATACTTTGCGGTGCATAAGGATTGTCTTATGAAGAATTTTAAATTTAGCCTTGCTTGGCAAATTTTAATTGCTTTAATCCTAGGGATAGTTGTCGGGGCTGTTTTACATAACCAGCCTGAAATCAAAGACAGTATTGTGAATAATGTTCTTACCCCACTTGGTAAGATCTTTATTAGCCTGATTAAAATGATTGTTATTCCAATCGTTTTCTCTACCTTGATTTTAGGTATTGCAGGTGTTGGCAGTACGAAAAGTTTAGGGCGACTTGGTTTTAAAACCATTCTCTATTTTGAAATTATTACGACTATTGCTATTTTAGTTGGCTTGGTTGCGGCAAATATTTTCCAACCAGGTGCTGGTGTAGATAAAGCGATGTTAGTGACGACTGATATTTCGCAATATCAGCATACAGCTCAAGAAGTTGGTTCTCAGTCACATGGATTGGTACAGACAATTTTGTCCATGATTCCAACCAATATTGTTAACTCTATGGCACACGGCGAAATGTTGCCTGTGATTTTCTTTGCTGTGTTGTTTGGTATTGGTCTGTCTTCATTGCCAGCAACCACTAAAGACCCATTGTTAAATGTTTTTCATGCAGTTTCAGAAACGATGTTCCGCGTAACGCACATCATCATGAAATATGCACCTGTGGGTGTGTTTGGTTTAATCGCAGTGACTGTTGCTAACTTTGGTTTTACTTCACTCATTCCATTAGCTAAATTGGTAGTGTTGGTTTATGCCGCTATCTTTTTCTTTGCTTTTGTGGTTTTGGGTATTACCGCAAAAATGTTTGGAATCAACATCTTTATCTTGTTTAAGATTTTAAAAGATGAATTGATTTTAGCATTCTCAACAGCAAGCTCGGAAACGGTTTTACCACGTATTATGCAAAAAATGGAAGCTTACGGTGCGCCAAAAGCAATTTCCAGCTTTGTGATTCCAACAGGTTATTCATTTAACCTTGATGGTTCTACACTTTACCAAAGTATCGCAGCAATTTTTATTGCACAGCTTTATGGTATAGATATGTCGATCGGTCAACAGGTAATCTTGGTTATTACTTTGATGATTACTTCTAAAGGTATTGCTGGTGTTCCTGGCGTATCATTTGTTGTCCTATTAGCAACTTTACATACTGTTGGTATCCCGCTTGAAGGCTTAGCATTTATTGCTGGTGTTGACCGTATTATGGATATGGCTCGTACTGCGTTGAACGTTGTTGGTAACGCACTTGCTGTACTTGTAATCAGTAAATGGGAAAAACAATACGACTCTGAAAAAGCTGCCGCTTATGAAGCAACATTTAAATAAGATAGCTTTCTTTTAGTTGTAAAAAACCCGCGAATATCGCGGGTTTTTTATTGGGTTATTTCAAAACGCGTTGGTAAAGTTCTAGTGTTTGATCACACATATCTTTTAAGCTAAACATAGTGACAGGAGCAACGATTTGAGGTTGTTCAATATGTTTTTTTACAGTCTCAATTAAGGCTTTTTCATTTTCTGCTTCAACAAGACCTTTTGGGTATACATTCGATAAAATCTCGGCAACACCGCCACGGTTCCAGCCAATTACAGGTGTACCTACTGAAAGGGCTTCTAAGGCTGTTCTACCGAATGTTTCTGCTTGGTTGGATAGAGAGAGCACAATATCGCTAAAAGCGAGCCATTCGCGAATATCTGAGCGATGGCCTACGAAGGTAATTTTATCTGCGAGTCCTTTGCTTTGAATGGTACTTTGTAATTCGCTTAAGTAGGCTTGCTTTTTTGCATCAGCACCACCGACAACAACCGCATGTAGTTGAGGATATTGCGACTGAAGTTGTTGCATCAGTTCAATTAAACTTTCATGCCCCTTTAAGCGTGTAATACGACCAGGTAAGCAAAGTAAAAACTTATTTTCAAGCTCAGGAAAGTCATTAAAAACTTGGTTAAACCATTGTGCTGAGGGCTGGTAATTATGTGGAAAAGCTGTTGGGTCAATGCCCCGATAAATTCGCACAATATCTTGCGGTGGACAGTTTTTATAATGGTCAGTGATGTATTTAACCACGCTGTCAGAAACAGCAATCACTTTTTCAGCTTGAGTCATAATCGCACTATAACGATTAACCGAATAGAAACCATGTACAGTGCTAATGAGGTGAGGCCGTTTATTTGCTGGTATTTTTCTCAAAGCGAAGTGAGTAAGCCAAGCTGGTACACGAGAGCGCACATGAACAATATCGGGTTGATGCTGTTCAATCAGCCGGCGTAAAGGACGAATTTGCCACAAGCTTGAAAGTGATTTTTTATGAATTGGTAGCGTTAAGTGAATAGAACCTTCAGCTTCAAGTTGAGACACTAATCGTCCGCCATTAGACACAACCATAGATTGATGGCCCTGTGCAACAAGTGCGCGTGCAATTTCTAGCGTGCCGCGTTCTACGCCACCGCTATTAAGTTCTGGGAGAAGTTGCATCACTTTCATTGTTTTTTGCCTTATACATTCATAAAAGATGGACCATCCATAGATACATCATTTCAAACTAAATCATTATCCGGAATTTACTATCGTGCTAGCGACATGGATGTCGCTGTTTCGCTGTGTTACAAGGAAGTAACATCAGCGGAACAAAGGATTTTTGCTTGCTTTTTATCCTTGAAAAGTAAGGTCTGCCTATTCGATAGTATTTGAATTTCACTTTAAATTGAGGCAGTGCCTACTATCAATTTAAAATTATTATAGCTTTATCTTAATAGATCTCTTCATATCCCTCAGGACGTGTCTTAAAACGACGATGGAACCACATATATTGAGTTGGTGCAATGCGAAGCTGATTTTCAATAATTTTATTAACTCGAGTTGCATCATCGACTTCATCTTCACTTGGCATATTGTCTACCGCAGGTTCAATCAGAACATGATATTTCGGGTTCTTAATATCTCCATGGCGATAGAAATATAAAGGAACGGCGACTGCTTTTGAGATTTTTAGTAAACGACGATGAGCAGTTACTGTGGCCGCTGGCACACCAAAGAAGGGTGCCATCACCCCTTGCTTGAGTCCAAAGTCTTGATCGGGGCTATACCAAATGGCATCGCCATCTTTAAGGTGACGAATTAAACCACGCATATCATCATGATCGATTTGTGCTTTATAAATGGTGCCACGGCAACGATAAATCAGCATATCGAGCAATGGATTATTTTGAGGGCGGTACACAACATCTGGTTCGAAATATTGAGCACAAACATAGCCACCCGCATCAAGAAGCGTACTATGAGTACCCAATAATAAAACGCCTTTGCCCTGAGCTTGAGCATTGGTAATGTGTTCTAAGCCTTCAATAGTGACACGGTTTTTAAACCAGTAAGGCTTATACCATGCGTTTAATGTCTCAAACACACCAAGCATCATATCTACAAAAACTTGCTTAGCTTGTTGTTGTACTTTTTCGGCTGACCATTCGGGAAAGCAGACTTCTAAATTACGAATAGTTGTTTTTCGGCGAGATTTTAAATATTTCCAAGCCAGATTTGCTAAGCCATGAGCTAGACGCCATTGGATTGCCCACGGCAAAATAGCCAAAAGCATTAAAAAAACAATGGCAATCCAAATACCCCAATATTTAGGCAATAAAAAGGACCATTGAAATTCACCGGGCGTATAAGTCTGCTTTTGGCTCATAACGATATAAAGAATTCAAAATTAAAACTGGCAAAAGTGTATCACGAACTGAATTTATCGTCGTAATACACTGTTGAATTGAGCGGTTAAGATGAGGAAGTGAAACGCGGTTATCGGCGATTTTCTAAAAGAATACGAACAGCAAGCCCAGCTAGTACCGTTCCCATAAGCCAACGTTGTATATTTGCCCAAAGGGGTTTTTGTTGAAGAAAAAGGGCAATGCCACCCGCAGAAAGCACAATCAGAGCATTTACCGAGACGCTAACAAAAATTTGAATAGTACCGAGCTGAATGGATTGCCATAAAATACTGCTTTGTTGTGGGTGAATAAACTGTGGCAATAACGATAAATACATAATCGCAATTTTAGGATTAAGTAGATTTGTAGCGAAACCCATTAAAAATAGTTTAGCTGGGGAGTCTACCGATAATTGTTTTATATCAAAAATAGGAGATGCATTGGGACGTAGTGCTTTCCATGCTAGCCAGAGTAAATAAATTGCTCCTGCAATACGAATGGTGTCGTAAGCATAAGGAACTGCAACAATAAGCGCTGTAATCCCGAAAGAAGCGCAAAGCATATAAAATACAAAGCCAACGCCAACACCGGCGAGTGAAATAAATCCCGCCGTTTTTCCTTGGCAAATTGAACGAGAAATAAGGTAAATCATGTTTGGGCCAGGGGTAAGCACCATCGCCAAGCAGATTAATCCGAATGCTAAAATTTGAGAAAGATCTAGCATGAAAAATACTCGAATATTATTATATTGGTAGATATAACATAATTATTTTTATAAGTCTTATATTCAATCAGAGCGATATTTTGAAATATTAATGCTGACTAAACTTAATCACTCATCAAGTGTTCTTTATAGATTTTTGTACTTTAAAAATTTATAGATATTCTATAAAAAGCCCCCTTAATTTAAGGAGGCTTTTTTGTTATTTAAATTGTAGAAAAGAACACAAATTAATTTCCTTTGCTCATTTGTTCAAGTTCATCCCAGCGTTCTAATTTTTCAAGTAATACCTCTTCAATTTCTGCAAGGCGTTGACTTGCTTTAGTTGCTTCATCGGCATTACTTACAAACCACGAACCATCTGCCAGCTTGTCAGAAAGCTCTGCTTGTTCAACTTCCAGTTTCTCGATTTCAGCAGGAAGTTGTTCAAGTTCACGTTGGTCTTTATAGCTTAGTTTGACCTTTTTAACGTTACTTTGTGCAGCGGCTTTTTCAGCTTCGGCTTTTGCCTGAGCTTTTTTAACATCAGACTTTTGGTCTACGACTTTATCATCTGGTCGTTGCTGTAAATAGTCTTGGTAGCCACCAATGTACTCTGCAATATTGCCTTTACCATCAAAGACCCAAGTCGATGTTACGACGTTGTCCATAAATGCACGGTCATGCGAAATAAGTAATAGGGTACCTTTATATTCAGAAAGCATCTCTTCAAGTAGCTCAAGAGTCACCATATCCAAGTCATTGGTTGGTTCGTCCATCACAATTAGATTCGACGGTTTAAGCAGTAATTTAGCAAGCAAAATACGGTTGCGCTCACCGCCAGAAAGGGCTTTTACTGGTGTACGTGCACGTTCAGGTGAAAACAAGAAATCTTGTAAATAGCTATAGATATGACGACGGTTACCATTTACATCAACGAAGTCAGAGCCTTCTGAAACGTTTGCCATTACTGTTTTTTCAAGGTCTAAGGCATTACGTAATTGATCAAAATAAGCAACTTCTAACTGAGTACCTGTCTTAACAGAACCACCGTGTTCGATTTCACCTAAAATGGCTTTAATTAACGTTGTTTTACCAACACCGTTATCGCCGACTAGACCAATACGGTCACCACGCATAACAAGCGTAGAGAAATCTTTGATAAGCGGTTTATCATCATAAGATACACTTAGGTGTTCAATATCAAATACTAATTTACCAGAGCGATTTGCTTCTTGAGTCGCCATGCTCACTTTGCCTTGTTGTGAACGACGAGCTTTTGATTCTTCACGTAAAGCTTTTAAGGCACGAACACGACCTTCATTACGCGTACGACGAGCTTTAATCCCTTGGCGAATCCAAGCTTCTTCTTCAGCTAATTTTTTATCAAATAGAGCATTTTGTTTCTCTTCTGCTTCCATTTGCTGAGCTTTAAGCTCTAAATAGCGTGAATAGTTGCCTTCGTAGCCACGTAGGATGCCACGGTCAAGTTCAACAATTCGAGTTGCAATACTGTCTACAAAAGAACGGTCATGCGAAATAAATAGTAGCGTTAAATTATTTTGATCGAGTAGAAATTTTTCTAGCCACTCAATACTTTCAACATCTAAATGGTTCGTCGGTTCGTCTAGAAGTAATACGTCTGGCTGCGTTAAAAGAGCACGAGCCAGTAAAACACGACGTTTACGACCACCTGAAAGGTCTGCCAAATCTGCGTTTGGGTCGAGTCCCATTTTACTTAACAGGGCATTGACCTTGTTTTCGAGTGCCCAGCCGTCGAGTTGGTCGAGCTTATGCTGAAGATTACCCATACGATCGCAGGCTTCCATATCTCCTAGCATACAAGCATCAGTTGCTTCATGATAAGCTCTGAGTACTTCGGCAGCTTCTCCTGCGCCATCAGCCACAATATCAGCAACCTTACCTGAATCCATTGGCACGTCTTGGGCTAACATTGAAACAGTTAAACCATTTTGAATAGAAACTTCACCAGAATCCGGTAATAGGCTTCCCTCGATCAGTTTAAGTAAAGTAGACTTACCTTCACCATTACGACCAATTAAACAGACTCGTTCGCCACGTTCTAGATTAAAGTTCGCGCCATCGAGCAGGGCAGGTCCGCCAAAAGCAAGTTGGACATCCCTTAGGGTAATATAGGCCATAATGTTTTCCAGAATCTCAAATGAGGATTTAAATGACTAAACCACCATATCATGATGATCAAGCGTCATTTTCCGCACCCATTGAAGATTTGCAAGTGCGAATTACATTTTTGGATGATTTAGTTGAACAATTAAATCAACAACTCGCTATTCAAACTCAAGAAATAGCTGATTTGAAAAAACAAATGCAATTTCTTTATCAACGTGTGGAATCTTCAGATTTATCAGAAGGCATTGCACCTTTTGATCCATTAACGAATAAACCTCCCCACTATTAATAAAAAGGCAAGTTCGATACTTGCCTTTTTATTTGGGAATATTTTCAATTTTGTTTAAAAACCTTGTAAGACGATCTTACCTTTTGTTGTACCACTTTCAATTTGCTGATGAACTCGTTTTAAATTTTCAGCATTAATTGGACTTATAACCTCGGTTACGGTTGTCTTAATTTTTCCTTCGTCAACCAGCTTGCTGACTTCATTTAATAGTTCACTTTGTTTTGCCATATCTTCAGTCTGGAACATTGAACGTGTAAACATAAACTCCCAATGCACCGATACAGACTTAGATTTAAACGGTTTGATATCTAACTGTTCAGGATCATCAATGAGCCCAAAACGGCCTTGCGGTGCAATCAACTCTACAATGTCTGCTAAATGCTGATCTGTTTGAGTAGTCGAGAACACATATAAAGGTGCAGTTAAACCTAATTGTTTAATTTGGGCTGCTAAAGGTTGACGATGATCTAACACATAATCTGCTCCAAGTTGCTTAACCCAGTCTTGAGTTTCTGCTCGTGAAGCTGTTGCAATAATTGTTAGGTTAGTCAGCTGTTTAAGAAGTTGAATGGTGATTGAGCCAACACCACCAGCTCCACCAATCACTAATATTGTTGTGTTTTCTGGCGCGTTCTTTGGAACTTGCAGGCGATCAAATAACATCTCCCAAGCCGTGATTGCAGTTAAAGGGAGAGCTGCAGCCTCGGTTACTTCTAAAGTTTTTGGTTTATGGCCAACAATGCGTTCATCAACGAGTTGTAATTCGCTATTACTACCTTGACGATTAAGAGCACCTGCATACCAAACGATATCGCCAATCTTAAATTGAGTAACTTTATCTCCAATCGCTTCAACGATACCTACTGCGTCCCAGCCAAGCGTTTTCCACTGATTATTCTCAGGGTTTACATTCTTTCGAATTTTAGTATCTACCGGATTTACTGAGACAGCTTGTACACGAACAAGTAAATCGTGTCCTTCAGCAATAGGTGCATCGAGTTCAATATCAACGAGTGCTTCTGGCGATGTAATGGGACCAGCTTTTTGATATGCCACAGCTTTCATAATTATCATTCCTCTTGTTGAGAGTTTGATCATAACGTAAGCTTAAAATAAGTGACTACAGACAAATAACGCTCATAGTGTCAAAAAGGATACTGTAAAATGGCAAAAGCAAGACACTCAAGTTTTGATTGCTCTCCAGGTTGTTCAGTGGAGGCTGCGATTAGCTTGATTGATGGGAAATGGAAATGCGTCATTCTTTGGCATTTATTTAATGAAGGCACCTTGAGGTTTAACGAAATTCGAAAGCGTGTTCCGAGTATTACCCAAAGAATGCTGACAAATCAGCTACGTGAATTGGAACAAGATGGAATTATTCATCGGGAAGTCTATCCTCAGGTACCACCTAAAGTAGAATACTGCCTGACTGATTTGGGACAAAGTCTTGAGAAAATTCTGTTTGCTTTAAAACAGTGGGGGGATGCTCATATTGACCAGTTTGGAAAGCTGACACTTGTTAATGGCCATCCGGATCCTTAATGATATTTGTATCAGCTCATCGCAATTTGCACTGTGAAATCTGACTATTTTGAAGCTTGCCCATGTATCGGGCATTATTTTCATGATGAAACTTGCGTTTTCTGGTCAGCTTATGCAACTCTAATAAAAGAGATTAATAGGTTTTGCTATGGACAATATGGGAATTTGGGTTACCGTTATCATTGTTCTTTTCGTACTAGGCTCCATTTTTGGTTTAAGAGTGAGCCCACGTGAAAAGGCACTTGGTATTATGCGTGATAAAGCTCGTAAAATGGGTTTACACCCGCGTGTAATCGTTGCACCTGAATGGACACATGTCCCAATGGCGACTGAAAAGCGTGCCAGCATGGTTGCTTATTATAGTGTATTGATTCCCGATGCCCGTTTATCTTTAATGCGTGCTCGTGTTGTAGACGGCAAATTAAAAGTGGTTCAGGGTGATGAGAAATTTAATGATTCTCCCATTGCATTAAAAGGGATTTATGCTATTGATATGCAGGCAAACTGTGTAGGGCTTTATTGGGATGAGGAATCAGACCTGAGAGCAACACAATTAGATGAGATGAAGGCTTATCTGTTGAACTTGGCTAAAGCCTGATTTTTAAATTTATTGGTATAGGAATAACATTTTATATGGCGAATACCTCGCGCTCTGCATCTCAAAGCACAGCATCTACTGCACCTGCTGCACATAAACGTGCCTTAGTGATTGTGGAGTCGCCTGCCAAAGCGAAAACCATCAATAAATATCTGGGTTCGCAATACATTGTAAAGTCTTCTGTAGGTCACGTGCGTGATTTGCCAACAGGTGGCAGTAAATCAACTGAGAAAAAGCCGGCTGCCCGGACGAAACTCACTGAAGCAGAAAAAGAACAAAAAGCCAGTCAGGCTTTAGTTAATCGTATGGGGGTTGATCCTGAACATGGTTGGGAAGCTCATTACGAAGTTCTGCCAGGTAAGGAAAATGTTGTTGCTGAACTAAAAAAACTTGCCAAAGATGCCGATGCAATCTATCTCGCAACGGACTTGGATAGAGAAGGGGAAGCCATTGCTTGGCACCTAAGAGAAGTTATTGGTGGTGATGACAGTCGTTATCATCGCGTGGTATTTAACGAAATTACTAAAAATGCCATTCAAGAAGCATTTAAACAACCTACGCGCCTAGATTTAAACCGAGTTAATGCTCAGCAAGCACGCCGTTTCTTGGACCGTGTTGTTGGCTTTATGGTTTCACCATTGCTGTGGGAAAAGATCGCCCGTGGTTTATCTGCAGGTCGTGTACAGTCTGTAGCGGTGAAACTGGTTGTAGAGCGTGAAAGAGAAATTCGTGCTTTTATTCCAGAAGAATACTGGCAAGTTTTTGCAGATACTCAAGCCAAGAAAGATGACATTCGTCTTGAAGCAGTTAAGCAAGCTGGTAAAACCCTTAAACTGAAAAATAAAGCTGAAACTGATGCTTTATTGGATGTTTTAAAAGGTGCTGAATATAAAGTTGCACAGCGTGAAGATAAACCGACTAAGGTAAATCCAAGTGCACCGTATATCACTTCAACGCTGCAACAAGCTGCAAGTACACGTTTAGGTTTTTCTGTAAAGAAAACCATGATGCTGGCACAGCGTCTATATGAAGCAGGTTTTATTACCTATATGCGTACTGACTCAACGTTCTTGAGTGATGATGCAGTAAGCATGGTACGTGCTCATATTGAAAGCCAATTTGGTGAGAAGTATTTACCTGCAAAACCAAACCGCTATGGTAACAAAGCCGGTGCTCAAGAAGCCCATGAAGCAATTCGTCCTTCAAATGTTGCACTTACAGGTGACCAACTTGCGGGTGTAGAGCGTGATGCTCAGCGTTTATATGATTTGATCTGGCGTCAGTTTGTTGCTTGTCAAATGACTCCAGCAGAATATTTATCTTCAACTTTAACGGTTGAAGCTGCAAATGTTGAATTAAAAGCAAAAGGCCGTACGCTTGTATTTGATGGTTTTACACGAGTGCGTGGTGCTAACAAGTCTGATGGCGATATTATTTTGCCTGCAATTAAAGTAGGCGAAATTTTAAAATTAGAGAAGTTAGATCCAAGTCAGCACTTTACTAAACCACCTGCACGTTTTACTGAAGCTTCTTTGGTTAAAGAGCTTGAAAAACGTAGTATTGGTCGTCCTTCGACTTATGCAGCGATTATTTCTACGATTCAAGAACGTGGCTACGTTAAGTTAGAAAACCGTCGTCTTTTCGCCGAAAAAATGGGTGAGATTGTCACGGATCGACTTGATGAAAGTTTCAATAACTTGATGAACTATGCCTTTACAGCAGACCTTGAAGGGCAGCTCGATAAAGTTGCAACAGGTGAGCGTAACTGGAAAGAGTTACTTGATACTTTCTATGGTGACTTCAAGAAACGTCTTACCAATGCTCAGGGCGAGCATGGAATGCGCCGTAACCAACCAGTTGAAGTGCCCGCGGTACATTGTCCTGAATGTTCACGTCCAATGCAGATTCGTACAGGTACAACAGGCGTATTCTTAGGTTGTTCTGGCTACAACTTACCACCTAAAGAGCGTTGTAAAGGTACTTTGAACTTAACACCTGTTGAGTCTTTAGCTGCTCTTTCTGATGATGATGGTGCTGAAACCGCAGACTTGATGTCAAAACATCGTTGTGCAAAATGTGGCACAGCCATGGATAGCTATGTGATTGATGGTGGTCGTAAACTGCACGTATGTGGTAATAACCCTGACTGTGACGGTTTTGAGCTTGAAGAAGGCGAGTTCAAGATTAAAGGCTACGATGGCCCAACCATTCCGTGTGATAAATGTGATGGTGAAATGCAGCTTAAAACTGGCCGTTTTGGTCCTTATTTCGCTTGTACAAGCTGTGACAATACTCGTAAAGTCTTGAAAAGTGGTCAGCCTGCACCTCCACGTGTAGAACCGATCAAGATGGAACATTTGCGCTCAACAAAGCATGATGACTATTTCGTGTTGCGTGATGGTGCTGCTGGTTTATTCTTGGCTGCAAGTAAATTCCCGAAAATTCGTGAAACACGTGCGCCAAAAGTTGCGGAATTGCGTAGTGTTGCCGCTCAGCTTGATCCTAAATATCAATTTATTTTACAAGCACCAGACGTAGACCCTGAAGGTAATCCGACAGTTGTGAAATTCAGTCGTAAGAATCAATCACAATATGTAGGCTCGGAAACTCCAGAAGGTAAACAAACCAAATGGAGCCTAATTTATCAAAATGGTAAATGGGTTGAGGGCTAATTAAGTCCACAATAAAAAATGCTAGCTCAGCTAGCATTTTTTATATCTAAAACAATAAAAGAAAATTTTTAAATGTATGGGGAAAAAGAATGTGGAAAAACATTCGAGTTTTATGTTTGTTAATTATTTTATTGATTGTTGCTGTTCAGGCATGGCGAGATCAAAACCAAGACTGGAATCAACCTATTGTTGTCGTTTTACATCCTATTAATGCAGATGGTTTGCAGACAACGCAGAGCTATATCCATCAGTTAAAATACACTGATTTTGAGAGAATAAGAAATTATTTGGGAGAATGGTCGCAACACTATCGTGGTCAATCAGGAAACTTTGTAATTCGTTTAGGTCAGCCATTACAGCAACGACCTCCTGAGGTTCCTCAAAATGCCAATATCTTTCATGTGATGTGGTGGAGTTTAAAGTTCCGTTTTTATGCATGGCGACATCAACAATCTGAAGACAATGGGGCATCACTTAAACTTTATTTAAATTATTATGATCCCAATTATCAAAAAGTTTTGATCCATTCGACTGCTTTGGAAAAAGGTCGTATTGGTAGTGTGAATTTATTTGCGACTAAAACACAAGCTTCCCAAAATCAGGTTGTGATTGTTCATGAGCTATTACATGGCTTTGGGGCACAAGACAAATATGATTTAAAAACTGGTCAACCGCTTTATCCTCTAGGTTACGCGCACCCTGAAAAAGTGCCTTTATATCCGCAAACTGACGCTGAAATCATGGGTGGTCGAACACCATTATCTGAGCAGAGCAGTAAAATGCCGAATGGTTTACATGAAACGATAATAGGTTTACCTACAGCTCAAGAAATTGGTTGGGTGAAATAAAATTGTGGATAAATACTGCTTTATCCACATTAATTGATAAGAAACGATGCAGATCTTATACAGACAAAAAATGTGAAGTGGATCACTATTATTAGGTGGATGAAATTCTAATACCTGATAATAAGAGTAGCCATGATGAAAACTGTTGGTAATGATTTGGTGCGTAATCAGTTACATGCTGATCGTAAGTGGTATTTGATATTAGGCTTTGTGCTTATTGGCTTCGGTCTAATTTTGTTTAGTTCATTACCATTTGCGACCTTTTCTGTGGTTTTTTTATTTGGAATACTCATGATGGTCGGAGGTGTTTTACATCTTGTCGCGGCCATTAGTGTTTTTAAAGGTGCAAGCCGTTGGTTATGGGCACTTTTTGGTGTGCTTTATCTAATGGCAGGTTATTACGCCTTTTCTACTCCCGTAACAACAGCGGTAGTTTTGACGAGCTTATTATCAATAGCACTAATTATTGCCGGAGCTATACGTACAGTAAACGCGATTTTACTTAAACCAATTATTGGGTGGGGTTGGACCTTATTCTCAGGATTATTAACACTCGCTACAGGTATTTTGATCTTGGTTTCTAAAGATTCACCTTTTTGGGTGTTAGGCATGTTCCTTGCCATAGATATCTTATTCCAAGGAATTAATTTTCTAGGTTTGGCTTCTGCGATTAAGCATCTGCCATCTAGTTCAAAAACAGTATCTTAAATAATATTGTTGAATCAAAGAGCACTTTAGGTGCTCTTTTTGTTTTTAGGACGGGCAGACGCATCTGGGGTTGGGTCTGTTAAACTATGTCTTGGTGTTTTAGCGATATGTGTTATGAGTCTTGCAAAATTAATTAATGAACTAAATGCTCAGCAAAAAAAAGCAGCCACGACGTCTGCGCAGAACTGTTTAGTTTTAGCAGGTGCTGGCTGTGGCAAGACTAAGACGATTGTTGCCCGTGCTGCCTATTTAATTGATCAAGGCTTACCAGCAAACCAAATTCAGATTTTAACGTTTACTCGACGTGCTGCGAGTGAGATTGTTGCAAGAGTAGAGCAGCATGTAGGAGCACAGGCAAAAGGCCTAAGAGCTTCAACTTTTCATACTTTTTGTATGTATTTACTGCGCCGTAATCCACAAGCTTTTGGCTTAAATCAATTTAGTATTATTGATCGTGATGATCAGTTGCTGATGTTCCGTTTATTAAGAGGTAAAGACAAAGATAATGTTTTACCTAAAGCGGCAGAGCTGTGTGATCTATATTCCTATGCAAGAAATACTCAAACAAAGCTTTCTGAAGCATTAATCAAACAGCTTCCAGATGCATATGAGCATAAAACTCAAATTGCTGAGTTGATGAAAACTTATGAGCAACGCAAAAGAGAGCGTAATTTTTTAGATTATGACGATATCTTGTCGATTGTGGCTGTTCATTTACAAAACTCAGAAGCGTTGACCAATTGGGTTGCAGGTTTTTGTCAGGCATTGCTAGTTGATGAAATGCAAGATACAAACCCTTTGCAATGGGCTTTGTTGCAGCCCTTAATTGGTAAAGTGAAGTTGTTTTGCGTGGGTGATGACGCTCAGTCCATTTATGGCTTTCGTGGCGCAGACTTTGAAAATATTCATTCTTTTAAAGAACGAATACCTGATGCAGAAGTACTTACACTGGCTTTAAATTATCGCTCGACTCAAGAAATTCTAGATTTATCAAATTGGTTGTTGGCACATAGCCCAATCGATTATCAAAAACAGCTACAAGCGCATCGTGGCCAAGGGCAAAAGCCACAGCTACATTTGTTTGGTAATGAGTTTGAAGAAGCAAACTGGATTGCACAAGATTTAATAACGCGCCATCAGCAAGGTGCAAACTGGCATGACCATATGGTGTTAGTTCGTTCTGGTTATAGTGCCCGATATCTAGAAGGGGCTTTTATTGCTGCTGAAATACCTTATCGTTTTATTGGTGGGGTAAAGCTTCTTGAGTCGGCCCATGTAAAAGATGTACTGAGCCTGCTACGTATTGTGAGTAACCCTCACGATGATTTGGCTTGGATGCGCTTTCTAACCTTGTGGGATGGGATCGGTGATGTTGGTGCTAGTAAGTTAGCCCAAGAGCTGATGGGAATTGTTGATGTCGAGGAGCGCTGTCAGCGACTTGAACGCCATGGCAAGGTACCTCTACAAGCGATTTTAATTTTAAAACAGCTAGATGTATTACAGCAGCATGTCGAGGCAAGTATTGGCTTGGCTCTCGATGCTTTAGGTGAACAGCTAGAGCAAAATTATAAAACTAAAGATTGGTCACGCCGTTTAAAAGACTTTGATTTGGTTAAGCAACTTGCACGCAAACATGCGTCGTTAGGTGAATTCCTTGAGGAATATGTACTTGAGCCGATTTCAGTTTCTGAAATTGAAAAAGCTGCTGATCAAGATTTGGTAACTTTAATTACGATTCATTCAGCTAAGGGTGCCGAACAGAAAGTTTGTTATGTACCTCACGTATCGCCAAATCAATATCCTTATGCAAGAGCACAGGGTGATTTTGATGATGTTGAGGAAGAGCGCCGTGTGCTGTATGTCGCCTTAACGCGTGCTGAAAATGAATTAATCTTGACGAAGCAAAATCTTAATACGTGGTCGCAAGACACTTATGATGAGCAAGGTCGTAAAATTGAGAGTTATTTCTTAAATGATCTGCCTGCACACTTGGTTCAAGCAAAAATTCATAGACAAGTACCTCAGCAATTTACTAAAAAACAATGGAACAGATCTCCTGCAGTAAATTTAGGTTTTGGTATCGATCTGGACTAAACTACTGTATAAGACGCTGTGATTACTTAAATGTATATTGGCTCTCCCTTTTATTGCCAATTAAGGTTAGAAAATGAAAATATTAGTTCGTAATTTAGATCGTGCTGTAAGTGAAGCTGAAGTTTTAGAGTTGTTTAAGGCATATGGTAAAGTTGATACATGTGTTCTTGTGACTGATAAAGATACAGGTAAATCGAAGGGCTTTGGTTTTGTTGAAATGCCTAATCCCCGTGAAGCGATTAAGGCAATTAAAGGCTTAAATACGCTTAAAGTTAAAGGCTATGGAATTCGAGTTAAAGCAGCCGAAGAATAAGTTTTCCTGATGAAAAGACAATTTTTAGCTCTCTCAATTGTAACGCCGAATGGTACTCGTATTGCTAAAGGTATAAAAACACTTGAAGTACGTTCATGGGTGCCTACACAGTTACCAGTGAAAGATCTATTAATTGTCGAAAACCAGAACTTTCTGGTTAAAGATACTGATGAAGAGGAGGGAGTTGCTGTCGCTTTAGTTGATGTCGACTCAGTTCATACTTGGCGAAATGACGAGGTCAATTTAGCCTGTGCATCTGCTTGGAGTGAAGGGTATTTTGCTTGGGTCTTAAGTAATGTTCGTCCTATAAAACAGCCAGTGAAAATTTTAGCTAAACGTAAAATTTATCAAGTTGAGCTGGATTTACCATAAATAACGTTGATTTTATCAATGGAGTCGTTAAGCTAAGAATAGCTATTGCAATGGCGATTTTAGAACAGGAAAGTTTAGTTATGTCACGTGTTGCTCGTTATCATGCCGATCGTACCAATCAGAAGCTCTATTTTGCACGTCTAGCGTGTCAACAGGCAGAGCAGACCGATCATGTGCAGCAGGTACAAGCTTACCGTGAAGCAGCTGTATTTCATTTACATGGCGCAATGTTAGCGTTCTTACAAGAATTGGTACGTTATTACCGTTTAAATGATTTGCAACCCACCTTAAAATCTATTGAGGAACATATGGCGGCAAAAGGACAGGTTTCCCCTGAAGTGTCCGTTTTGCAGCAATTGGCAAAAGATGGTTTTGTTGCAGAGTTAAAACGAGCTTATCGTATGTGCCAATACGCCCCAGAACCAAAAGAACCGACTCCTGAAGAAGAAACTTCTTCTAACCTTATTATTAAAGTGACACAAGGGCCTCAGTCTTGGTTGCCAGATGTTAAAATCTTGCGTGAATGGCACCGAGAATTAAGTCATTTAATTGATGGTTTTCGTAACGAAATGGTCGAGTTCTAAAATTAAACTGCCTAGATGCTTGAAATTTCGACTAGGTGTGCCTATATAAATAAGACAAGAGATGCAAAGTGCAAGGGTGCTTTGCCACCATGTTGAAACATGGAGGAAGTATATGTCTATACAGCAATTGAAAGAGTTATTTGGAAATCAAGAAGCAGTGTTGGAATTAGTTCAACTCGAAGGTGGTGAACTCGCCTTGCGTAATGCAGGTTCTGAGAATGAACCCTTGGTTAAAATTCAATTTAGCGATGAAGTCAAAGCAATCTTGGGTGAGCAGACTCCAGTTGTTGCTCAGCATATGATTCAGGCTGCATTGTTTGGACTGCTGGAAAAGCAGGTAAACGAGTGGCAGGCTGAGGTATTAGACGAACAGCCTAAATTCTTGAGTTAAAAAAAGCGTACTCTTGAGTACGCTTTTTATATGGGTTAATGAATTGTTGACTGATGAGCAAGCTCGATCTGACTTAAGATGTGGTGACTCATATTCTTTGCCATTTCTTCTTTTGCATAGAACACTTCGCCAATATTTTCATCACGGATAACCGCTGCTTCTTCTTTGCTTTCTGCGCAAATTAATACCTGAATCTGAGGATTTAATTGCTTGGCAATCGCCACGATACGGTGAATATCTAAAATATCCATAGGTGAGATTACCAAGAGTCGTGCATGCATGATATGTGCTTGAATTAAAACACTTGGTTCAGTAGCAACACCACTCACAGCAGCAATATTTGCGTTACGTAGCTTTTCTACGATTTCACGATTCTCTTCTGCAATAACGACCTTAATATTCTCATTAATTAAATTTTCAGTAATACGTCGTCCTACACCACCATATCCCACAATCACGACCTGATCACGTAAATAAGCTTGATCAACTTCATCGGGTAACATTGCCAATGGGTCGCCGCTACGTTCAAGCAGTCGGGCTAAGTGAGAACGTTCACGAATCCAGCGTTGTACAGGTTCAATCGCTGAGAAGATGAAAGAGTTAAGCGTAATTGAAAATAAAGCGCCCGCTAGAATTAGATTTTGAGCTTCTAAGCTTAATAGGCCTAAAGAAACACCAAGTGTCGCCAAAATAAATGAAAACTCACCAATCTGTGCAAGGCTTGCCCCGACTGTTAAAGCTGTATTGATTGGATAGCGGAAGAATAAAACTAATGCCATTGCAGCAAGTGTCTTACCCACCATAATAATCGCGATAACAGCTAAAATATGGAGCGGGCTCTCAACAAGAATATGTGGATCAAACAGCATGCCCACAGAAACGAAAAATAAAATCGAGAAAATTTCACGTAGTGGAAGAGTCTCTTCCTCTGCACGATGGCTAAAGTCTGATTCTTTAACGACCATACCTGCAAAGAATGCCCCTAAAGCCATTGAAACCCCAAAAATGGCATAAGAACCATAAGCAATCGAAACTGCCGCAGCGACGACAGTCAGCGTAAATAGCTCTCTTGACCCTAAACGAGCAACAAATTGCATAATAATAGGCACAACGCGCTTGCCTACAATGAGCATAAAGGCAATAAAGCCAATCACCTTTAATAAGGTGATTCCAAGGGTTAACCAGATATTACCGTCTGCACCTGCTGGTGCTTTTCCACCGAGTAAAACAGCTGTAGCTGGAAGAAGTACTAAAACCAGTACCATCACTAAATCTTCGACTAACAGCCAACCCACAGCAATTTTGCCGTTAACTGAGTCTAAAAGACCTCTGTCTCCTAATGCCTTTAATAATACAACTGTACTCGCACACGATAGACTTAAGCCAAAAACGAGTGCAGACCCGAAACTCCATCCCCATAGCATTGAAACGCCAATACCAAGTAAGGTTGCAACAGCGATCTGTAAAATTGCGCCAGGCAAGGCAATACGACGAACTAGTAATAAGTCTTTTAATGAAAAGTGCATCCCTACACCAAACATCAGGAACATGACCCCGAGTTCTGCAAGCTGGTTGGCAAGGTGGATATCTGCTTCTATACCCGGTGTATTTGGGCTAATAATAATTCCGGCAATTAAATAGCCGATAAGAGGGGGGAGTCGTAATCGGGCTGCAATATAGCCAAAAATGAGGGCAACGCCGAAACCAACAGCAAGTAAAATAATTAAATCTACGTCATGCGGCACTAAAAACTCCTTTTACGTGAGTTAGGCTAAAAACAAGCATAAAAAATGCCAAGGCGGAATGTAGAGAAAGTTTAACAAAAAGGTGGGTATAAAAAAAATGCAAAAAAAAACGACTTCATAAAGAAGTCGTTTTTTTCGAGGCTAAAATTATTTGATTTTAGCTTCTTTGAAAATCACGTGTTGACGGATTTTTGGATCAAATTTTTTGATTTCCATTTTTTCCGGCATAGTACGTTTGTTTTTAGTCGTGGTATAGAAGTAACCTGTACCAGCTGAAGAAACGAGGCGAATCTTATCACGCATTGCTCAGACTCCTTAGATCTTTTGACCTTGAGCACGAAGGTCTGCAACAACCTTTTCGATACCCAATTTGTCAATAATACGCATACCTTTAGTGGTTAAACGAAGACGTACAAAACGTTTTTCGCTTTCTAACCAGAAACGGTGGTGGTGCAGGTTCGGCTCGAACCGGCGCTTGGTTTTGTTGTTGGCGTGTGAGACGTTGTTACCAACGACTGGACGCTTGCCGGTAACTTGGCAAACCTTAGACATGGTGTAACTCCATTGATTCAGCCAACAGCAAATCTGTGGCCAGTCATACTAAATGTAAACGGATGAATTCATTCAAGGGGCGTTTTATACCAAAAATACGATTAAAAGACAAGCGAAATTGGTAAAAACGAGGCATGATTTAGTATAACAGATCATGCCTTGATCAGTTAGCGCAACAAGGTTTTCGAAATGAATCGATGAATCGGCTTATTGAACGGTGGAAGAATGTATTTAAGGCTATAAAGTTTTGGATTTGACATCACCGAACGCTCATGAGAAAGGCTAAAAAAGCCCTCTGGTCCGTGATATTTACCCATACCTGATGCGCCAATTCCGCCAAACGGTAAATCATCTTGTGCAACATGGGTAATCACCATGTTAATTCCGAAATGCCCTGAATGGGTGTGCTGTGCAATATAGTCAGCACGCGCTTGATCATAATCAAAATAATACATCGCTAGAGGACGTGGACGACTATTAATGAATTCGATGACTTCTTCTATTTGGTCATATTCTAAAATTGGCAGAATAGGCCCGAAGATTTCATTTTGCATAATATCCATTGCGGTCGTCACGCCAGTGACTAAAGTTGGCGCAATTTTACGGACATCATCTAAAATTTCATTTTGCGGATTAATTTCAACAATACGTGCACCTTGATCACGGGCATTTTCAAGATAACCCTGAATGCGGTTGTACTGTTTATCATTAATAATAGAGGTGTAGTCTTGGTTGTTGCGGAAATGAGGATACATTCCAGCCACAATCAATTTAAAGTTTTCGATGAACTCGGCAGTTTTGCCTCGTGGTAAGAAAATATGATCTGGCGCAACACAAGTTTGTCCTGCATTCCATAATTTACCTACAGCAATACGCTGGGCAACATCTTTCATGTCCATTGATGCGTGTACTAAGGCAGGAGATTTTCCGCCCAACTCAAGAATAACTGGAACTAGATTTTGAGCTGCGGCTGCCATCACTGTTTTACCAACAGAAGTTGAGCCTGTGAAAATCATTTTGTCAAAAGGCAAATGACTAAACGCATCTGAAATAACGCCACCACCATTTACCACAGCAACTAATTCTTGTGGGAATGCTTCTGCCAATGCACTTTCAAGGACACGTCCAAAATTTGGAGAGGCACTAGAAATTTTGATCATTGCATGATTGCCCGCAGCTAGTGCGCAGATTAGTGGCCCCACTGAAAGCAATAATGGGTAATTCCAAGGTGTAATAATACCAATGACACCCATAGGCTGATATTGTACCCAACCTTTTGCTGGCTGATGTAATACACTGATGTGGCGTTTTGATGGTTTCATCCACGCAGTTAAATGCTTACTGTAATATTTAATTTGTTCCAAACTCGTAAGTAGTTCACCAATTTTTGTTTCCATAACTGCACGATTGCCATAATCAAGGTTAATTGCTTCGGCAATCTGATCTTGATATTTTACCAAGACTCTTTTAAGACGAGCTAAACGATCAATACGCTCTTTAGCAGTGGGTACCGGATGACGTAAATAAGCGAGCTTTTGTTGTTCAAGCAAATCATGTAAATGCTTAACATCATAAGGAAGCTGAGTCTCTGGATTTGTTTTTGTTTGACTGTTCATCGGTACTTACCAAATATACTGATATACTTATTTTTTAGAGTAAATACTCTAAATAGTCAAGTCGGTTTATGTGTTTAAGTCTTAACCATGTGAATTATTAAAGGTTATTAAAATGTCTCTACCTAAAGCTCTGAAGACAAAAGACCGGATTTTACAAATCAGTTTGCAGCTTTTTAACGAGCGAGGTGAACGGTCGGTTACAACCAATCATATTGCGGCGGAGTTAGGTATTAGTCCTGGAAACTTGTATTACCATTTCCGGAATAAGCATGAAATTATTAAAGAATTAATGTACCAATATCAGGTTGAGACTTTGGAAATGCTGTCTTTACCTGAAGACAGACCACTAACGACCAATGACAAAATCAACTATTTTCAAGTGTTAAGTGGTCAACTTTGGAGTTACCGTTTTATCCATCGTGATGTCTATCATTTAGTTGAAAGTAACGAAGACTTTAAAAAGATTTATCCGCGTTTTGCGGGGCAGGTCATGCAGCAAGGGCAAAAAATTTATCAAGCCTTTGTCGATGCCGGCCTTATGAAAATGACACCATCTGAAATTGAAGCGCTCATTATTAACTTATGGATTGTATTAACAAACTGGACAAACTTTTTATATATGTCTGGTCACATTAGTGACAATAACCACTTAGAAGAAAAATGGGTTTGGCAGGCATTACGTCAAATGGTTTTCCTTGAAGGTCCTTATCTTATGGGAGAAAGCCGAGCAACTTACGAGCAGTTGCTTGATTCACTGGGGCCTTCTGATCTATTCGCCAGCTTGTCGTCGTTAAAAGATGAATAGTTGTACTTGCCTATTTAGAGCGCTAGAATACTCGGCTTATTAAAAATTTGACTCAATTAAGTGATATTAACCAAATGAATATGACCACTGCCAATACAGCCCGTTTACTGATTACTTGTGAAGACAAGCCTGGGATCGTACAGGCCGTATCGAGCTTTTTGTACCACCAAGGTGCAAACATTACCGCGCTTGATCAGTATGCGACGGAAGCTCAGGGTGGACGTTATTTCATGCGTGTTGAGTTTGAACTTGACCATTTACAGTCACGTAAAGATGCATTAATTCAAACATTTGCTGCCAACGTTGCTGAGCGTTATGGCATGCAATGGCGTCTTGCTTTCGTAAACGAAATTAAAAAGGTTGGTATTTTAGTTTCTAAAGTCGACCATGCTTTACTTGAGTTATTGTGGCGTCATGCACGCGGGTCGTTACCTTGTGAAATTACACACGTGATTTCTAACCACGAAGATTTACGTGAATCTGTTGAGAACTTCGGTATTCCATTTACTGTAATTAAAGTAAATAAAGATAATAAAGCTGAAGCTTATGCACAAATTGATGAAATGATGCAGGGCAATGACTTGTTAGTTCTTGCACGTTATATGCAGATTTTAAGCGAAGATTTTGTTGCGAAATGGGAAATGAAAATCATCAATATCCACCATTCTTTCTTGCCAGCTTTCGTGGGTGCCAACCCATATAAACAAGCTTATGAAAAAGGTGTGAAGTTGATTGGTGCGACAGCTCACTATGTGACGGCTGATCTAGACCAAGGTCCAATTATTGAGCAAGACGTTGAGCGTGTAAGCCATGACTATAATGTTGAGCAACTTCGTGAGCTAGGTGAAGATGTTGAGCGTAATGTATTGGCTCGTGCAGTAAAATGGCATTTAGAAGACCGTATTATTGTTGATGGTAACAAGACAGTTGTTTTTTAAATAACGCTTATTTAAAAAAAGCACGCTTCATGCGTGTTTTTTTTATATCAAAAAAAATATTGAAATGATATAACGTAACAGTATTGAATGAGTTTATGGTAAGATTTGATCTCTTCATAGTGAAATTAGCCTAACTATATAAGTTAGATTAAACACTTTGTGAACAAGAGATACGCGTTCATGTAACTATGAGAAAACAAAAGCAAAGACACTCAACTGATACAAATTAGTGATATTGAGCAAATGTTTTTCTCAAAAAATAGTTGCAAATGAAAACACTTCTCATTTATTATTGTGGCACTTTATTGTTCTATCCGATGTTTGAAATCGTTTCTACAAATAGAAATCTGAAATCATCATCCATTAGGTAATTAGATTCTTATGAGTCAATCTTCCGCAGCCTTAAACTCTCCCAATCCGATGAAAAAGAAAGTCATCACGGCACTAATTGCGGTTGCAATTGGTCATATCGGGGTCTTATGGGCGGTCAGCCATATTAAGCCTGCTGAATTAAAGCCAATCGAGAAGAAGCCTTTACAGGTACGTTTCGTAAAAATTCAAGAGCAACCAAAACCATTACCTCCTAAGCCAAAGGAACCGCCTAAAAAGCCGGAACCTAAAAAAGAGGTAAAAGAAGTTAAAGTTGTTGAAAAGCCTGTGACACCACCTAAAAAAGTGGAAAAAATTCAACAGGTGAAAAAAGCTGAAACACCAAAAGAAACAGTAAAGACAGAACCTAAAGTTGAAACCAAAGTGGTAACAACAACTGTTACTGAAAAAGTTATTGAAAAACCAAAACCAGTGGTACAAGAAGCGCCTAAAGCTCAACCTGCCCCAGATCCATCACCGAAACGCGTTTCAATTGGTGGTTCGGGTGTACAGTGGAGCCGCTCACCACGTTTAACAGTTTCTTCAAAAGATTTACAAGGCGAAGCACGCTCTGTCATGGTACTTATTGAAGCCGATGAAAAAGGCAAAATTATTAATGTACGAGTGACTAGAAGTAGTGGTATTTCAAGTCTAGATGATAAAGTTGTACGTGCTGTTCGCGGTGCAAAATTTAAACCTTATATGGAAAATGGTGTTGCTTATCCAATTAAAGCAGAGCAACCCTTTGATTTAACCCCTTAAATGAATTTGAGTCCCAACGGCTAACCTTAATCAGGAGTTCAATATGAACTTTTCAATCTATTGGCAACATGCAGATGCAGTGAGTAAAACTCTGTATTTCATCTTATTGGCAATGTCGATTGCTACCTGGACAGTTTTCATCTTACGTTTGATGGGGACTCGCCAGCTAAAACAACAAGCTTATGCTCAACTTTCTCAGGCTATCACTTCGTTAAAAGCAAAGTTACAACCTTTGAGTTTTGAACAGCGTAAAGCGGTTGCAGAGCAGGCATTACTTCGTCAGATTTCTGCTGAAAAGGCCAATGCTGATAAAGGTATTTCTGTTTTAGGAACGATCGCTTCAATTGCACCATTCGTAGGTTTGTTTGGTACTGTTTGGGGTATTTTCCATGCGCTTGTTGCCGTAGGTAAAAGCGGACAAGCAGGTTTGGCTCAAGTGGCTACACCAGTAGGTGAAGCGCTTATTATGACGGGTCTTGGTCTTGCAGTTGCGATTCCAGCGGTATTGGCTTATAACATTTGTGTACGTGCAAACCGTGGTCTTGCTCATGACTTACAAGATCAAGCGCACAGCTTGTTAATTGACACGATGTTGCAGCAAGACTCAACTGTAAAGTCTGATGTTAAAACTGCACAGCAAAGTTACGTTGGAGGTCAAGCTTAATGGCTTTTCAATTGGGTGAAGACCACGATAGTGGCATGAATGAGATGAATCTCATTCCGCTAATCGACATTATGTTGGTGTTAATGATCATCTTTTTGGTCACAGCAACAGTTGCCAACCCATCGATTCCATTAACGCTTCCTAAAACAACTGCTGAAATTATTGATCCACCACCAAAAGCAATTACGATTAGTATCAATGCAAATGGTGAAGTGGCTTGGGATACTCAAGTAATTAGCCTAGATGAGCTTCAAAAACGTTTTCAAGAAGCAGGTCAAGGCGATGTTAAACCAACAGTTCAACTTCGTGCTGATAAAGAGTCGAAGTACGATACTGTTGCTCAGGTAATGTCTCGCGCCAGTGAAGCCGGACTGAGCGATATTGCCTTTGTAAGTGAAAACTAAAATTTAGTTTACTCAATAAAAAAGCAACCAAACTGGTTGCTTTTTTATTGCTCTGATTTACTGATCTTTCATCAGATGCTGGAATTTACTATATAGCTTGAGCAGTTTTGGTGGAATCGCAAAGTTGCAATAACCTTGTGAAGGATTCTTTGCATAGTAATTCTGATGATATTCTTCTGCTGGATAGAATGTCGGAACAGGGGACAGCTCAGTCACAATATCAAGATCGTCATTTTTTAGAGTCTGAATCGTGTGTTCCGCTGCCTGCTTTTGCTCTTCATTATAATAGTAAATAACAGAGCGGTATTGTGTGCCGATATCATTACCTTGACGGTTTAAAGTCGTTGGATCATGAGTCGCAAAGAACACGTCGAGTAACTGGGAGTAAGTTACTTGCTGTTCATCAAAGTCGACTAAGATCACCTCAGCGTGCTGGGTGTCTCCTTGACATACTTGCTCGTAAGTAGGGTTAGTCGTGTGCCCACCAGCATAACCACTCGTTACTTTTTCTACACCGCGTATTTGTAAAAATACAGCTTCGACGCACCAAAAACAGCCGCCGCCAAATAATGCCTGTTGCATTGTTTTTCCCTCTATTTCCTGCCTATTACAATAGGGTTTATGTATTTAAAATACAAAGTAAAGCATGTATAAAAAAGTAAAGAAAAGTGCATTACTTATTTCATTTAGCTTTAGGTAAACCTTGTCGAACGATTTGAGAGAAGTGCTCACTACTCTGATCTGAGAGCTGTTCAAAATTTTCAGTTCTTGGGTTGATATGCGCAATTTGATACCACTGTTTTAAACTGATATTTTGATTAAGTGCTTTAAGGTCATATAAATAATTAGGTAAGTAACCCGAAGCGATTAGACGATAATCTTTAGGAAGTTCATAGGGGTTAATCGCTTGAACCATATCAAAAATTAAAGTTGTACAGTTACTCGTAAGTGTGTTGTACCACTTCGGTTCTGCACGTAGCTCATCCGATTTCTTAAGATATTCTAAAAATAGCGCTTTTTGCTCGCTACGCGGCATATTGACAGGGAAATTATAAACCTGCTCTTTACGGATGTTGCTACGCGTATAGACAATATCTTTTTCATCAGAAGCAATTAAGCTAAGTTCATATTTTCTAAAAAAGCCACCAATTACCGAAAACTCTTCAGTTTTTTCTTTGCGAATCTCTATTGAGAAGACTAAAGGTTGCTGATTCTTAAATTCGAAGCTTACCAGTGTATGAGCAATTTGTGGTCCCATCCAGTAAGAGGCAATGATGTTTATGCCATTTAATTGCTTAAGATCAAATGTTCGGGTTTCCCATCGCACATCATAAGTTCCATCAGGATGCCAGTTGAAGTTACGAACATTGTGTAAAGTGATTACATCGCCGTGCTTTTCATAGCTCAGCATATTGGCAACTTCTGGATTCCAGTCACGATCTTGACGTGCAGTTATGGAAAAATACCAAACAAGAGAGCAGGCAAACGCTAAAAGATAAATCAGGATATCGGTACGGCGGTTAATAATATGGCCTTCAACATATAAGCCAGCCATGCTGAGTGCAAAAGCAATCCAGATGCCAATGAGTATGCGGCTGCCTAACCAGCCAAAAGGTTGTTGAACCCAAAGCGCTACGCATACCCAAATACTAGAGAACACAATAAACAGCGTGAATAAACTATGTAATAGCCCAAAAAGTAGAGCAGTAATAAATTCACGTGTTCCGATATTGTGCATAGGCATCCATAAAATTATTTTTTATAAGTGGCAAACTCGAATGAAGTTCCTGATTTTTCATCAACATGCTGTTCACTTGCGGTTTTATGAAACTCACTCGGTATTGTTGGATAATGTGCATCACCTTGCACATCTAAGTCAACATGAGTGAGCTCAAGACGGTCTGCAATCGATAAGGTTTGCTTAAAGATTTCACCGCCACCAATGATGAACAATGCTTGTTTTTCGGTATTTTTTACATCTTCTAAAGCTGCGTTTAAAGCATCTTCAATTGAATATGCAACTTTAACACCGTCAAATTGCCAGTTAATGTCACGGGTAATTACCCAGTTCACACGGTTTGGTAGAGCACGGCCCATAGACTCAAGTGTTTTACGGCCCATCACAACCACACCGCCTTGTGTGATTTCTTTAAAATGTTTTAAGTCGGCAGAAATATGCCATGGCAACGCATTGCCTTTACCAATACAGTGGTTTTTGTCCATTGCCACAACGTGGACAACTTCTACATTTTGCCATGCCATAATCTTATTCTCTAAACCGTAATTTAATGAAATTTAAGCCTTTGTTATACTGCAACTGGTGCTTTAATTGCCGGATGTGACTCGTAACCTACAATCTCGATATCTTCAAATTTGAAATCGAAAAGGTCTTTAACTTCCGGATTAAGTTTTAATTGGCAAAGTGGTAATGGTTCACGTGTTAATTGTAGTCGTGCTTGCTCAAAATGGTTGGCATAAAGATGCGTATCACCACCAGTCCAGACAAAATCACCTACACCTAAACCGCACACTTGAGCAATCATATGGGTGAGTAGAGCATAACTCGCGATATTAAAAGGCACGCCTAAGAACACGTCAGCACTACGTTGATAAAGCTGGCATGACAACTTGTTGTCTTGTACGAAAAATTGGAAGAGCGTATGGCAAGGCGGTAAGGCAACTTGTCCAGCTTCATTTGGGTTCCAGCCAGAAACAATTAAACGGCGTGAATTTGGATTGGTTTTAATTTCATTAATTAACCATTTAATCTGGTCAAAACCATCTTGATTATAAGTACCGTCAGCATTTTTAGTTGCGCCGAAATTACGCCATTGATGACCATAGACTGGTCCAAGTTCATGCTCTGGACGGCCAAAGCGAGCAGTTTGTTCTGCTGTTGCCCATTCGTCCCAAATTGAAACTTTATTGTCTTTTAGGTATTGGACGTTAGTGTCGCCTTTTAAAAACCAAAGCAACTCAATCACAATCGAGCGGAAGTGAACTTTTTTGGTAGTGAGTAAAGGAAAACCTTTAGAGAGATCAAAACGCATTTGATGACCAAATACAGAACGGGTTCCTGTGCCTGTACGGTCGCCTTTGTCACCGCCATTATCAAGGATATGTTGTAGTAGGTCTAAATATGCACGCATAACACTCTCGAGTTCGGATTAATTCCATAATATAGAAAGGGGGAGATAGCTCAGAAGATAAATAATTACTCAATAGAGCTGCTTCATCATGAACCACTGAAGATGATACCTGTTGTAGCTCAAGATGAAAATCTAAAATTAGTTCTAAGATATTTTTGCTGAATGTGTTTAGTTAAATCTTTTAGCACGATTTTGATAAATCGAAACAAGAAAAAAGCCAACCAGTACAAAGCCTAAAGCTTGTATGAGATGAATCCATTTATGCTGAAAAGGGAGCAAATACATCAAAATAATAATGATCAAAATAGGATAGATTTTGATTAAAACTCCCAAGCTCGATTTGCCTGATGTGTTGTTTGAAAGTTTGGTATTCAAGTAATGCTCAATATGTAAACCAAATCCGAAAATAAAGCTGAGTATTGTATAAATAGGAGGTAAGGGCTGAACTTGATTAGCAGCATAAACTGCAACACAAACAACGATAATGAAGATAAGTTTGATGTGACGTGGTGCGTTGTACCAATAAGCCAACATATATTGAGCCTATTTATTAAAAAGTGATTGAGGTGAAAAAATAAAAGCAGCAAGCGCCATAAAAGCGATTCCTTGCACACCCCAGATCAGCAAGTTCGGCATTGTTTTAACAAAAATAAGTGCAAATAACAGTGCGATAGGGATCCAAGTCAGCAGGCGATAAAGTAGGCCAGTTGGATTTTTTTGAGCAAAATGCAATTTAAAATAGCGACAGATTAAAAAAATAACCCCAGTTCCTGTAAACATTAGAATGGTATCTAAAGGCAGTGGTTGGTATTGATATAATCCAATACAGATCAACAGTGTAATAATTAAAATTACTAGTTTTTTAAATGTCGGGACTTGAGTGTTAAACCAGAATTCCAGCATGTCGTATCTTCATTTTTAGGAGAGTAAAAACTGTAGCATAAAAAAGAAAAGAGGAGCCGAAACTCCTCTGATTTATCATATTAACTGTTCTTTTGTGGGCCCCAGTCATAGATTTTCTTTTGGTAGGCATACCACATCATCCAAAGGCCAATCAGCAACATTGGAACGGTGAGGATCTGACCTTTAGTCATCCAGCCAAACAGAATAAAGCCTTGGTCGGCATCTGGTTGACGGAAGAATTCCATTACGAAGCGTGCAACACCGTAGCCCATTAAAAATAGGGCAGAAACCGCCATGCGTGGACGTGGTTTTGAACTAAACCACCACAAGACAATAAATAGAATTAAGCCTTCACAAATTGCTTGATAAATTTGTGATGGATGGCGTACCAGTTGTAATGGATCGGTCGGGAAGATCATACCGAATGGATAATTTGGGTCAGTTACTGCACGACCATATAACTCTCCACCAATGAAGTTACCAAAGCGCCCAAACATTAAGCCAGTCGGTACACATGGGGCAATAAAGTCGAGGGTTTGGAACCATGTTTTTTGATATTTTTTACACCAAAATAACATCGCAATCATGACGCCTAAGAAGCCGCCATGGAAACTCATACCGCCTGTCCAGACTTGGAATAGCCAAATCGGATTTTCAAGAAATTTATCAAACTCATAGAAAAGGACGTAACCGACACGACCGCCCAGAACGACACCTAAAGCACCGTAAAACACCAAATCGGAAACCATTTCTGATGTCCAGCCATCACGCTGTTTGGCACGGTAGGAAGCAAGTCCCCAAGCACATAAAAATGCCAATAAATACATGAGTCCATACCAATGGACTTGAAGAGGTCCTACATGTATTGCGACCGGATCGATATTAGGATAGGTCAGCATTGCTGCTCCTTGATCTTACGTTTTGACAGATTGTAGCGGAATGATGTGAAAAATGTTGTACATTCAATGTGTAAAGATAGGGAATAAGAAAAGATGTGTATTGTGGCTTTAGCATGGCATGTTCTGGATGATATGCCCTTATGTCTTATGTCAAATCGGGATGAGTTCTACCATCGACCAACAGCTTTATTACATCAGTGGCAACATACACCGATTATTGCTGGGCAAGATTTACAGTCGGGTGGGACTTGGATGGGCGTTACACCTCAAGGCCGATGGGCTGTCTTGACCAATTTTAGGGATGGACGAGATCAGAAATCATATGAAACCTCTCGGGGGCATTTAGTTCAGGCTTTTTTAGAGTCAGATTTATTGCCGATTCGATTTGCTCAACAATTAGAACAGCAGCAACAGAACTTCGCTGGCTTTAACCTGTTTATGGGAAATGCTGATCAAGCGGTTTATATGAGTAACCGTGGTGAAGCCCCGCAAGTATTAGCAAATGGTGTTTATGTGGTTTCAAATGGTTTGATGTCTGAACATTGGGAAAAAACCAGACATTTAAGAACACGTTTTACGCAAGAGTTTTTGCCTATGCTTCAGCACCAGACGGAAGAGTTAACTTTGCAACATGCTGCATGGGATATTCTTGAAGATGAACGTAAGGTCACAACGGCATTATTACCCAATACGGGCATTCAGCCAGAAATGGAAGAGTTATTATCATCGACTTTTATTCAAAGCCCTGTGTATGGCACACGTTGTTCAAATTTTTTAAGAATGACCAATAACGAATGGCTTTGGTTAGAAAAGACCCAACAAGGCGAGCATAGTGGGCAAATTGTTCAGCAACAGGTTCTCTTAAATCGATGATAATAAAAATGCCGATCAATTGACCGGCATTTTTAATCATCTAAGAATTAACCCACGATCACACCGCCATCTTTACGGGTAATCACAACAGTTGCTGAGCGTGGACGCGCAGTTTTGTTGCTTGGATCTTTCTGGGTTGCTGGCCAGTTACTTTCTGGTGTCGAGTAACTTGCAGAATCTTCGCCAGGGTGTTGAACATTAATGAAAATTGCTTTGTAGTCAGGTGTCATCGCAATACCTGTAATCTCACATTGCTTAGGTCCCACCAAGAAACGGCGCAAAGTTGAGTCTGTAACTTTAGCACCGACTAAAGTTTGCTGACCATTTGAGGTAGTTGCAGGAGCACCATCTCCAATCTGGCCTGGTAGCGCAGCAAGCATCATACAGTTAGTAACATCAGTGTATGCGCCATCATCTGTTTGAATCCAAAGTACGCCACGTGGGTCAAACCACATACCATCTGGAGATGACAAATCATTATTGTCTGTCAGACCCGATAAGTTGATGTTTGAAGCCATAGATGCTTCCGCACCGAATAGATAAATATCCCACTTGAAGGTTTCAGCAGTCGTTTTGTCATCCGTTTCTTTAAAACGGATAATATGACCGTTAACGTTACCCTTTTGCTCTTTAGTGCCGTTGTAGAGGTCTGTGTAGTTACGTGGGTTTGCAGCATCGGTCGCGTAATCTTTGCCACGATTTGAGTTGTTGGTGAGTGTGACATAAACTTCGCCGTTCACTGGGTTGACCGTACACCATTCTGGGCGGTCCATTTTTGTAGCACCGACTGCATCGGCAGCTAAACGTGCAAATGTGACAACGTCAGCTTGAGATTTAAATGGGTAGGTCGTGTTGCTTTCATTTAAGCCATTTTTGCCATAAGCAAGTTCAATCCATTGACCTGAACCATCGTTATTAAACTTGGCAACATACAATTTACCTGCGTTCATGTATTTGTCGCCAACTGCATAACCGCCATTTATATCTTTAGCATCCCACACTGCGGTAGAGACGAATTTATAGATGTACTCACCGCGAGAATCATCGCCCATATAAAATGCTAATGGTTGACCTACAACGGCACGGCAAGCACTGTCTTCATGTGCAAAACGACCAAGTGAAGTACGTTTAACTGGGTTTTGACGTCTATCAAATGGATCAATCTCGACCATCCATCCGAATGTATTTGGACCGTTGCGGTAGTCTTGGGTAGCTTGTGCAGCTTTTACGTCGGCATTCCAGCGGTCATATAAGTCTTGTGACTCTACTTGACCAATTGCTGTTTCCCAGCCGTAACGAGAACTTGCACCTAAATAAATTTGTCGTCCTTGTTCATCAACGTTAGGGATTAACTCACCATTTTTATCTTTTTCATAAATGATTTTGCCCTCGGTATCTTTTTTAGGGGCACCTTTCTCATCTTTCTCATAACGATAGAGCTCATCTTTTTTAACACCTAACCCATAACGCTTTAATGCAATTTTTTCTGCATCTGTACGTGCATATTCATCGCTACCTGAACGTTGGAAATAACCAATAAAGTTTTCTTCCGTGGTTAAGTATGTGCCCCAAGGTGTATAACCATTACCGCAGTTATTATGGGTACCGCGAGTTTTACGTGCATTAGGGGAGAAGCGAGTTGCGAGCAAGCCAGAACCAACTGCTGCACCTTCAAAATCCATCTCTGTTGATGCTGTAATACGACGGTTAAAAGCAGAACTTTTATCAATTGTTACTTGTTGAGTTGTTGGGTCTTTTTTAATGTGAACAATAGAAACGCCATGCGCATTGGTTTCACGAATGACTTCATCTTCAGGACGACGTCCATCAACTCTTGTTGGACCTTTTGGGTGAAGGAAGGTCTGGTTGATATATTCGTGATTCATGACTAACAAACCTTCAGCTGAAACACTTTCGTCAAAGCGGTTTGTTGAAGTATTTAAGCCAAAATAATGCATACCATCATGGCAGTCGCCAGAGCGAAACTGGAAGCTTGGACCAGATGGAATATTATTGTCGTCCCAGTCGCCAAAAGCAGGGTTGATTGAATCACCCAAAGCAAAAATGACATTCGCTTCATAACCTTCAGGTACAGTCACAAGATCATTATGGTTTTTCGCAACTGCGGTAAAAGTTAATTTTTCTGGTTTTTTATTTGGATCTACAGGTGTGGTTCCACCGTTGTTAGAACCTGAATCATCATCGCTATCATTACAGCCTGTTAATGTAGAGGCTAAAGTTAATGCTACAGCACCACTTGCTGCTTTAGTAATTAAACTACGGCGACTGATGTGTTGTTCTAAAATGTCACGAAAGTGGATGTTGTCAGAAGTATTATTGTCCAGTTCTTGGTCTTCATGATATGGCGACAGCTCTGTCATGGGGAATTCCTAAGTAAATAAAGAGATTGTTCTAAAATTCTTCATGAGCTTAGTTTGTGAATGTGACGAGGTGTTGACGTTTTGATGATAAGTTAATGAAAAGTTCTGTAATTTTTCATTTAATTTTCATAAAAAGTAAAAGTTGAATGTAAAAATATTAAAGCTGACCTTAGCCAGCTTTAATATTTAAAGAGGTTATGAAAAATTATTTAGTTGTGACTGAAGGGGCAATTGGGTCTGCTGTAATATAGCCGACGTTAGCACTATAACCATTGTTGTAATTTTGGTTAATTAATGCCTTAACATCCTCAGGTACACTACTACTGTCGCCTGGATGTTGGAAGTTGCTCATGATGTAAGTCCAACCGTTGATTGAATCTACAGCATGTAAACCTGTTGACTCTGCACCTGCAGGTGTAGAAAGCAGTCGTGTTAACTCTTTGGTATCTACATTGTATGCCCACAAGAAGTTGTTCACGTGGTTACCTGAGTCTTCACCAATGAATAATGTACGTAAAGTTTCAGAGAACTTCAGATTGTCTGGGCTAGCAATTTTGTCTGGATTCGCTGTATTACCTAAACTATCTTTCGCAGCAAGATCTTCACCCATGAGTAGCATATATGAGTAAAGAGGAACCCACTCGCTATTGATTGCGCTACCTTCGTTGTCTGTAAAGCTATTACCTAACTTGTGTGCAAGCACGCCACCAGCAGTAATCTTTTTAGAGAACCCTACATTATGTTCCGCAACATAACCTTTACCGCCAATGACCATTGAATCTTGAATATTAGCTAAAGCAGAGTAAGCAACTTTATCTTTAATATTTACGTTAGTACCTTCCATCTTGGTGAACGCCATACTTGCACCTTTTAGTGCTGCATAACGATGTGTTTCCAAGAAAGCTGCTGCTTTTTCCATACCTGGTTTAAGTTTGACCCAAAGCTGTTTCTTTGCCAAAGTGATTTCAGTATAGCTGGCATCATTTGGATTGGTTGTTAAACTTTCCATGATGTCAGTTGACTTAATCCCACCAGCAACTAAATCCTCAATTTCTTTACTAGTCGCATGGCCAAGTTTGATCCATTGAATGCTAGCAGTTGAGGTTTCAGTTAGCGTATTGATGTATTTAGCAACATATAGTGTCCCTGCCGATAAATCTTTTTCTTTATCAGCAACGAACATGAAGAAACCACCGTTGGTGTAGTCATCTCCCATAAGCGCTGTACGGTTGTCTGGCATAACATGGATAAGTTCGTGAGAAATACGCCCTAAACAATAGTGCTTTTTAATGCTACCTGTACCATCAAGGTTAACCGTTACTTCTGGCAAATGACCGTAGTTATATGGATTTGCTTTAGTTTCGTCACCAAAGAAGTATTTCCCAAGATATTTTGGATCTGTACCGCCAATGCCTTGATTGAATGCATCTGGTTCGTATTCTTCACTTGATAAGTGAGTGTTCCAAGGCGATAAGCTAGCACCACAAGTAATCCATAAACCGTGTACTGGTGCAGTATCAACATTGAAGTATTTTTTAAGTTCTAGGTGACCTGTTTTTTGGTCTTGATCTAAAGTCAAAATTGCGATTGGTGAAGGTAATTGACCGTAAGTATCACCACCTGCTTGGTCTTTAGAGTTGTATTCAAATTGAACAACATGGAACACTGGATTTGCTACACCATCAACTTTCGCACCTTCTAATTGAATTAGAGATGAACCATCTGGACAGTCTGAAAAGAACTGACGCTCTTTACCAGCAACTGACTTATCCATAATTGGATTGCCGTTAACATCAAAATAACCACCCGCGATAATCGTCCCACCACCAAGTTTTGGTACGCTATCACCAGTTTTAAAGAAAGGTTTATAAGCGAGTTGGTATTCAGTACTGGTTGAATTTTCCCAATCAATTTTTAATTTAGAATTCACTACAGTTGTTGCACGATCAGCTGCAGTTGTTGGCGCTGGCATTGCTGTGAATTTTGCATTTTTAAATTTGCTTGGTTGTGGTGTTGGAGTGACTACTGAGCTGTCATCACTATCATTACAACCTGCTAATGTTGCTGCCGTAGCCATCGCTCCTAATGGTAGAAAAGGAATCCCCGAAAACCATTTTAAAATTTCGCGACGCGTTGGTTGAGTAGAAGCAGTTGTCATAAGAAATCCGTAAATTTTGTGGGTATATTTGTTGATTTGATTCTATGGACTGAAAATGACACTTTTCTTACATTTTTAAGTCACTTTGAAGACAGTTTATTGCTTTGTAGATTAAAAAGTGCTCTACATAAAAAAGCCTGAACTTGTAGGCTCAGGCTTTTTCTTAGAAATCATTTTATTCAGCAGAATGGTTTTTTCTTTTCTCAAGAATTTTACCAAAGAGTAGGCCAAGTTCGAAAAGCAACCACATTGGGATGGCTAACATCACCATTGAAATTGCATCTGGTGGGGTAATAAACATCGCTACAAAAAAGCATCCAACAATGATAAAACGTCGCTTTTCAGCAAGGCTTTTTGTATTTACCACACCGATTAAAATAAGGAGGAGCGTCGCGATTGGAATTTCAAAAGTCAGTCCAAATACTAAAAATAACTTTAAGCAGAAGCTTAGGTAGCTATTAATATCCGTCATCGGTGCAACAGTTTCAGGCGATACACTAATAAAGAAATGTAAAATTGCCGGAAGAGTAATGTAATATGCAAAAGCAACACCCGCATAAAACAAGACAATACTACCGATGAGTAATGGTAGTGCTAAATGACGTTCTTTTTGATACAGCGCTGGACGAACAAATGACCAGATTTCATACAGAATAAATGGCATTGCCAGCACAAGTGCGACAAATAAATTGAGTTTAAAAGGCGCCATGAATGTTGCAGTGACATCTGTTGCAATCATTGACGAGGAGGTCGGAAGTTGCAGCCTCAAAGGTTCAGATAGTAATTGGTAAGTATTATTTCTAAATGGTAATAAGCAAAAAAATAAAAATAAGGTTACTCCGACAATCCTGAATAAATGACGTCGTAAAACGACCAAATGGCTCATGATTGGCATTTGGTCTAAATTTTCCTGATTATTTACAGTGGTTGAAGGCAGTTGGTTCATACGGCAATCTTCAATTTAACAGGTGATGTCTCTGAAATATCAGTTGATGATGCTAAAGGCATAAATTTTCTAATGTATGGGACTTTATAATGGCCTGATATAGGAAGACATATCCGAATAGGTTGGGGCACTGATTTGGTTGCCTCAGCCTTATCTATATTTTCAGAAATATTCTGCTTTTGAATTTCTTCAAGCTGTTGTTGTACTTTACGTTCTAGTGCTTCAATGCGGTTGAGTTCTTCTTGCATCTCTTTTCGAAACTCAGAAAGACGCAACTCTTGATCAATCTCATTTTGCAAATTGGTAATATAACGTTTTAGGCGAACATACCAACGACCAGCAAAGCGTGCAGCTTCTGGAAGTTTATCCGGACCTAAAACTAAAATTGCAATAATTGCAAAACAGAGTAGCTCTGTCATTCCTACATCAAGCATGGTCGAAAACCTTTAGCTTTTTACTGATGTGCTGTCAGGTGTTTTGACTTGGGCATCAATTGTTCGTGGAGTATTAAGAGCAGTGGTCTCATCTTCTTCACGAACTGATTTTTTAAAGTCTTTTACTGCACCGCCTACGTCTTTACCGATATTTTTTAATTTAGACGTACCGAATAATAAAATAACGACAATTGCAAAAATAACGACATGCCAAATAGATAAACCGGCCATGATCTTATACCTCTTTTCAGTTTGCTTTATATCAACAGGTTGCCATGACAGGAATGTGACATTTATATGTCATTTTTAAGACAATGAATGACTGTCAAAACCTAAAAAGTTCATTTTATAAACTGAATATCTTCTTTTTTTATTTATACATAGTTTGAAAAGAGTCACTTAAATTACTTGAAATGGAGAGTACATTTCATTTTGAAAAGGTGTAGCATAGCAAGCTGGTTTTAATGAGCAAGAGGAGAGAGCGTGGCGCTACTACTGCCTGTATTGGCATTTATCATAGGACTTCTACTTGCTCAGACTTCCATTGCAGAAACCATAAAACCTATTCTTTCAGCTTGGCTTGCACGACTCCTGATTCCAATTGTTATTATTTACAACATGGTATTTTATCAGCCAGGTAGTTTGAGTTTGATTCTGTTTAGCTTCGGTTCAGCATTTCTTATTTTCTTTGCCTATTTAGCTCTATTTAAAGATAGATTATTAGCGCTATGCGTGAGTTATACCAACATGGGGTGGCTTGGCTTTCCCTTTGCCATGGCTTTATTTGGTCCTGATGCTACGGCCCCTATTGTGGCTTTATATATTGGTATGTCTCTTTTTGGAAATGCATGGGCTGTTACGGCAGTCACCACTGCACCACAAAGTAAGCTCAACATATTAAAAAAGGTTTTAACCTCTCCACCGTGTATTTCAATATTCTGTGCACTTTTACTTAGGTCGTTAGGTGCTCAACATATCGAGCATCCTGCTATACATTGGGTATATGAAGTTGCCAAGTTTGTCATGACTTTTGCTGGTATGTGTGTGCTGGGAATGTGGCTACGCCGTACCCGAGTGCATTTAAAAGACTTAATTTACAGTACAAAAGCTCAAGCATTTAAAGTAGTGTGCGGGTTTATTCTTTGTGGCTTAACTTATAGATTTTTACCCATTCCAAATATCAGTCAGCAAATTGGAGTGATGTTTTTAATGTTCTGTCTGCCGCCAGCAGCCAATATTGTAGCGCTAGAAACACATTATCAAGGGACGGGAAGATCGGCGGCTTACATTGCCTCAGGGACGATTGTGAGTTGTATTTTTATTGCGATTTATGCGGTATTTTTGCATTTCCCACTATAATTAATTTAAAAATTTTTCCCCTACACCTGCTTGTGCGAAGGCGGCATGGATGCCGCCAGTTAGACTGTGGTACATGAACGTACCATCAGTCTAACAAAAGATTTTTGCTTACTTTTCATCTTTGAAAAGTAAGGTCTGCCTATACAAAGTTTAATATATTCTAACGCTGCATATTGTGGCCATGTGATCAGCTTACTTCTGTAAGCTCTCTTTAAATAACTGCATCGCTTGCCCACGATGACTAATCTTATTCTTGTCTTCTTTAGACAATTCAGCGCTAGACACTTGTAGCTCAGGCAACCAGAACAATGGGTCATAACCAAAGCCATTTTCGCCACGTGCAGCTTCTAAAATTTCACCGTGCCAGATGCCTTGGAAAATTTGTGGTAAAGGATCTTCAGCATGCGTCACTAAAGCAAGTACGCATACAAACATACCTTCAATTACTTCACCATTTTTACGATAGGGTAAAAGGTCATTTAATAATTTCGCATTATTTGCTGCATCGTCACCATGTTCTCCAGCATAGCGTGCTGAATAAATACCAGGTGCGCCGCCTAAGACTGGTACACAAATACCAGAGTCGTCAGCCATAGCAGGTTTACCTGAAATTTTAGAGGCATGACGAGCTTTAATAATGGCATTTTCAATAAAGCTTAAACCATCTTCAATTGCATCAGGAATATTAAGGCGACCTTGAGGAATAATTTCTACTGGTAACTTAAGCTGTTCAAAAAGTTTTTCAAACTCTGCGACTTTACCTTTGTTATTGCTGGCAAGAACTAAACTGCCCTGATCAAACCAATGGGGGGTAGACATAATAAAACCAAACTTTATAGCTAATATCGAACAGCAGTTATGTTACGTGTTTTTTGGAAGGGGATATAGAGGAAAACAAATAGAATATAAAATAGGATAACCTAAACTAAAGCCACCTTGTAGAGCATACAAAGTGGCTTTAGTCGAGTAAGGTTTTTTACGGATGAACCGTTATTATTGTGCTTGAATCCATTTGTCCGCACGGTCACGTGCTGTACGGATTTGTTCTTGAGTTAAGTTCGCTGCTAGAGCAGTTTTCTTACCTTCAGATAGGCTAATCACTTTATTGTCGAGCATGCCATCACGAGTTGAAAGCTCATACCATTGGTAAGCACCAACGTAGTTTTTCTTTTGCTCTTCCATCATCGCAAGGTTATAGCTTGCACGGTTATCACCATTGCTTGCTGCTTTTTCAAAGTATTTACGAGCCATAGACTCATCTTTTTTAACACCAATACCATCGGCATACATGCGGCCTACGTTTAATTGTGCTGGTGATAAACCTTGATCAGCTGCTGCTTTAAACCATGCGAAAGCCTGTTTGTCATCTTTTGCTACGTCTTTACCATATTGATAGTGTGTACCAAGGTAAAATTGCGCGCCTGCTTGACCAGCCTTTGCTGCTTTCTGAAGATCGTTAATCCCCATTGTTGAAAAACGTGCAGCCTGACTCGCAACCGATTGTGGCTGGGCGATATAATCTGCATGAGCCTGCATACTTAGCAGTCCTGCAAATAGTGTGCTAAATAATGTCTTTTTCATAGTGCACTCACTCGATAAATAGCGACTTCACCAAACAAATTCGGAACATGTTTGCTTAACAGGCTTCCCTGCTGATTTCCATTGACGGCGAGTCGATTAATAATTTGTATCTGATTTTCAGCACATAGTGCTTCGAAATCTTTAAATGTACATAAATGAATGTTGGGGGTGTTATACCACATATATGGTAGAGCATCCGATACAGGCATCATTCCTTTTAATGCAAGAAAAGAGCGAGTCTTCCAATGCGCAAAGTTTGGAAAAGTAATAATTGCCTGTTTACCCACACGCACCATGTCCCTTAATAAAACATCGGGTGCATCTACGGCTTGCAAAGCTTGTGCCATAACCACATAGTCAAAGGACTGGTCTGCAAAGCGGCTTAAGCCGAGATTCAAATCTTGTTGAATAATATTTAACCCGCGACTGACGGCAATTGCAATCTTTTCTTGATCAATTTCTAAACCATAAGCACGAATTTGATGCTTTTGGCTCATATGAGCGAGTAATTCACCGTCACCACACCCTAAGTCGAGTACGCTTGAGCCGGGTTTAATCCACTTTTCTGCCAGTTGTTGATCAATACGCATTAGCTTGCCTCCAGTGATGTCGATTTTAAGTGTTCTTCACCGCCTAAGAAAGCGCGCATGGTTTTGACATACAGTGGAATCGGGAATAAGAACGAGTCATGGCCTTGTTCAGCATCAATGTCGAGATAGCTTACTGGCTTATGATTGGTAATAAGTGCATCTACAATTTCTTGTGAGCGGCTTGGTGCAAAACGCCAGTCAGTTGTGAACGAGACAATAAGGAACTGGCATTTAGTTTTACCCATCGCTTCAGTTAAAGAATGACCGTACTCACGTGATGGGTCAAAGTAATCTAAAGCTTTAGTCATGATGAGATAAGTATTGGCATCAAAGTTACGGCTGAACTGTTCACCTTGATAACGTAAATAGCTTTCGACCTGAAACTCGACATCAAAACCGTACATAAATTTGCCAGATTTTAAATCACGGCCAAATTTTTGTTTCATGGCTTCTTCTGAAAGATAGGTGATATGACCGACCATGCGAGCCAAAATTAGTCCGCGTTTCGGATAGCTATCATTTTCTAAGTAACGACCATGATGGAAGTCTGGATCAGACAGAATTGACTGACGTGCCACTTCGTTAAATGCAATATTTTGTGCTGAAAGTTTTGGTGCGCTGGCAATAATCACACATTTTTGTAGGCGGTCAGGGTAGTCTACTGACCATTGTAGTGCTTGCATGCCTCCTAATGATCCACCGACCACTGCATACCAGACATCTACACCCAAACGGTCAGAAAGCATGGCCTGAGTTTTAACCCAGTCGCGTACCGTTACTAATGGAAAATCAGGTCCATAAGGACGGTTATCATTTTCAGGATTTGGTGAGGTCGGGCCAGTTGAGCCATTACAGCCACCAATATTATTTAGCGAAACTACAAAAAACTTATTCGTATCAATTGCCTTACCCGGGCCAATACAACTATCCCACCATCCAGCTTTTTTATCATCTTCGTGGTGATAACCCGCTGCATGATGATGTCCGGAAAGAGCATGACAGATTAAAATTGCATTTGATTTATCAGCATTTAAAGTGCCGTAAGTTTCTACCATTAGTTCAAAACGTGGCAAAACACGATCACATTCAAGGTGTAATGGTTCTTCAAATTGGAACTTTTGCGGAGTGACTAACCCCACTGAATCAGCTGGAAAAGACACGGGAACATTTCGCCTTTTAAATCTTTCAGGAATAAAAAGAAAGGATACCAAGCTAGGTATCCTTTCCAAAGTCTTTTTTTAAATTAAACAGCGGCGGCAACAACCTGATCTGTACTTAAAACACCTTGATCAATCAAACGGTTGGTACACGCAATAATTGCTTCAATGGATGAGGTGACTGTATTGTCATGAACACCGGCACCAAATGAACCTTTACCTGTACCTTTTACTTGAAGTTCAATTAAGGTTAATGCTTTGGCATTTGCACCAGAACTAATACTACGTTCTTCATAGTTCAATACGTCAATTGGTAATTGAAGTGCATTTAAGAACGCAGAGATTGGTCCATTACCTTCACCACGAAGTTGTTGTGTTTCACCTTCGACATCAATATCAAGTTCGATAATTTGAGTGCCATTAATGTCAGATAACTTGTAGTGTTTGACTGTGTAATGATGATTCTTCACATCAACATACGCATCTTTAAATAAGGTCCAGATTTCTTTAGCATTAATTTCTGTACCGTTCTCATCAGCATATTGTTGAACAACCTGACTGAATTCGATTTGCAAACGACGTGGTAATACAACGTTGTAGTTTGATTCTAATAAGTAAGCGATACCGCCTTTACCAGACTGGCTATTTACACGAATTACAGCATCATAGTCGCGACCCAAGTCTTTCGGGTCGATTGGCAAGTAAGGCATATCCCAGATTTCTTCGTTTTTCTGGTATTCGAAGCCTTTTTTGATCGCATCCTGATGTGAACCAGAGAATGCAGTAAATACCAAATCACCTGCATATGGATGACGAGGGTGTACAGGTAAACCAGTACATTCTTCAACCGTTGCAATCACTTCATTAATATTAGAAAAATCTAACTCTGGCGCTACACCTTGGGTATACATGTTCAATGCAATTGCTGCAACGTCAACGTTACCTGTACGTTCACCATTACCGAACACACAGCCTTCAACACGGTCAGCACCCGCCATAATGGCAAGTTCTGATGCAGCAATACCACAGCCGCGGTCATTGTGGCAGTGAACAGAAATGATTACGCCATCACGACGCGCCAAATTACGATGCATCCATTCAATTTGGTCTGCATAAACATTTGGTGTAGAAACTTCTACAGTCGCTGGCAAGTTTAAAATCACTTTATGATCTGGACGTGCATCCCAGATTTCTGTGACGGCATCACAGACATCTTTAGCGACTTCTAATTCAGTTGCAGAGAAACATTCTGGGCTGTATTGGAAAATCCAGTCTGTTTGAGGATATTGCGCCGCATACTCTTTAACTTTTTGAGCAGCATTAATTGCTAATTGTTTTGCGCCATCAACATCTACATTCAACACCTTTTGACGGAAGGTTGGAGAGTTCGAGTTATAAATATGTACAATCGCTCGTTTAGCGCCTGCCAAAGATTCAAAAGTACGTTCAATTAAATGGTCACGTGCTTGAACCAAAACTTCAATGTATACGTCATCAGGAATATGATTTTCTTCGATCAACATGCGAGTAAAATCGAAGTCAATTTGAGATGCAGAAGGGAAACCAATTTCAATATGCTTAAAACCAATTTTCACAAGCATTTTGAACATTTTGAATTTTTGTTCCATATTCATTGGTTCAAAAATTGCTTGGTTACCGTCACGTAAATCCGTACTCATCCAGATTGGCGCTTTTGTAATTTCTTTATTTGGCCATTGGCGATCTGGTAAATCCACACGCTGGTACATACGGCGGTATTTTTTGCTAGGGTCAGCCAACATCATGAGAAAACTCCTTGTCTCGTAGCGCGGTTGCTCTGGATATATTTAAAAGGCAACGTCTCTACTTAATATATGGTATCTAATTCAGAAAAATTAAAGGGAATTTCAAAGTGCTGCTTTAAAAAGCAGACAAAATTTTTATACGCGCGCTTGGCGCAGCATCAGGAGTTGCAGATGATGTCTTGCTTGAGTAGGCGGGGCAAACAAGTAATTCGTTTTCATCTCTAGACCGTGAAATAATAAGTTTGGTGGTTTGCAGGTAATCTTGTTATTTAGATATATCACATCTAAACAATGATTACACCTTGTGCAAAATTCTTATCATAATTTTAGTTAAGTTGTTTAGAAAATAATTTTCTAATTTTGCGCTGTTTTGTTTTTTGTGGGAAATAATTTTCATATTTTTGCCTTATTAAGGTAAAAAAGATTATCTGCTCTTAAAAAGGCAAAAATAAATATAGTTACAGTTCTGACCACATACGGATTAAATTATGATAAATGTTGGTCAGCTTCATGACTTCTGAATAGTTATCGCCGTGTGATTTACGTAGTTCTCGAATGCTCTCATCAAGATTAAATAAAAGATGACGTTTACTATCGTCACGGACCAAACTTTGTACCCAGAAAAAAGAAGCAAAACGAGTACCTGTGGTAATGCTACTGACTTCGTGCAGGCTAGTAGACGGGTAGAGCACGACATCACCTGCCGGTAATTTAACTTCGTGATAACCATAAGTGTCTTCAATCACTAGGTCACCACCTTCATATTCATCTGGTTCACTTAAAAATAATGTGCAAGATAAATCAGTGCGTAGCTGTTCAGAAGTTCCACGGATAAGGCGAATCGAGTTATCTACATGGAAACCAAAGCTTTCATGTTCATCATAACGATTAAAAAGTGGTGGAATAATTTTGTGGGGTAGGGCTGCGGCCTGAAACACTGGATTTTGCCAAATTGCTTTGATGACAAGATCACTTAAATGATGAGTAAGGGGATCTTGTTCTGAGAGTTGCTGATTTCTTTTCACAGAAGCAGACAAGGTGCCGGCAGTCACTTTCCCACCTACCCAATTGGCATCTTCCATGAGCTTACGAAACTCGGCAACTTGCTCTTTGCTTAAAACATTGGGGATATGATGAATCACGGCAAACACCTTTTAAGATATATTCTATTTGTAAAAATAGCCTCATGATGAGGCTATTTTATAGGAAACTAAATGAAATCCATAAAAATATTATGGGATTTAGGATTAATATTTAAAGTTAATTGCTAACACTGCGTTACGACCTTCACCCTCATTTGCATAATGAGCTGCATGGGCACTAGTAAAGTAACGTTTGTCAGAAATATTATTAACATTTAATTGTAGATCTACATTTTCATCAACTTTGTACTGAACCATTGCATTGTAAATAGTGAATGCAGGTAAGATTTTGGTTGAAGTCAATGCGGTATTTGGATTTGTGTTTGCATACACTTGGTCACGGTATTGTGCACCTGCACCTACGGTTAGTTTTGGTAGAACTTTATAAGTGGTCCATAAGCTTGCACTATTTTTTGCAACGAATGGTAGAGGTTTGCCTTCTTGAGCAACAGCATTGTAGGCAGCTTTTTCAACTTCACTATCAAGATAGCTATAACCTACAGCCATTTCCCATTTATCGGTAATATGACCAGTTAAACCAAGCTCAAAACCATCAACTTTACTTTCACCAGCATTAGTTGTGGTGTTTGCATCAACTGCAATACGCGTATTTTGCTTTTCGGTACGGAAAATTGCGGCTGTAACATTCGCGCGATTTTCCCAAAGGCTCCATTTTGTTCCCACTTCGTAAGTACGAGCTTTTTCTGGATCTAAAGCCTGATTCGATGCAGACAGGCCATCAATATCAGCATCCATACCTACTGGGTTAGCAGCGGTAGCATAGCTTGCATAAATACTGCCATGTTCAGTTGGACGGAATACTACGCCAGCTTGATACGAGAAGAAATCAGAGTCATTGGTATACACAGTTCCAGCAGGCGTAGTAGTGTTACCACTTATGTAGTCCTTATTGAACTTTAACTCTGAATCGAATTTATCCCAACGCGCACCTAAATTGAGCAACCAGTATTTATTGAATTCAATGCTATCTAAAGCATAAATTGATACTGTTTCATTGGTTGATGTTCTTTGTTTTGGATTCGTTGTTAATGAACCTAACCATGGGGCATTCCCAGATGGATTTGTTAAACTGGTACACCACCCATCATTATTTTTACACGTATTATCAAAGCCAGTTGTCGTTGTTCCCTTATAACCAGGGTAGATGATGTTATATGAGCCACGTTCAGTCTCTTCACGACTATATTCAGCACCTACATTAAAACTATGTGTAAGCTGACCAGTTTGAAGTTTCCCGGCTAAAGATAGTTGATCTGTGAACGCTTCTGTTTCACGAATAGATTGTGTAACACGGCGCCAAACTTGATTTTTATAAATGTTGCTCTTAGAGTCATCTGGGTTAGTGTAGATATAGTCTGCTTTAGAGCGGCTATAGCTTGCTGTGTTACTAAGTGTTAGATCATCATTAAAGTCATGTTCTAACTTCAATGAGCCAATATGGTTTTCGCGTTTGTCGAAATCACGCGCTTTCCAACCATAATATGCTCCTTGCTTAACAGCGACAGGCTTACCATCTCCTTTTTCTGCACCAGCAGGAACATTTGATTTCGGTGTACCATCATTATTAACAAGGTTTGGGTTATTGAATGGAATACCTGAATCAGGTTCATCATTACTTTTTAAAAAGTAATAGCTTAATGTAGCTCGGTTTGCAGAACCTAAGCCGAGCGCTAGGCTCGGTGCAATACCAACACGAGCGTATTCGGCTCCATTACTTTGACCAGGTTTGTCATTTTCATGGCCCATAACAACAACACGGCCAGCAACACCATTGCCAAAGTCTTTGTTGGCATCAAGCTGAATATGACGGTAGTTGTCTGTACCACCCGCAACAGATCCTTGATAAACATTACCTTCATGGGCAATTTTTGGAATAAGGTTAATGCTGCCACCAATCCCGCTTCCCCCAGTTAAAGCAGAGCTTGAGCCCTTGATGACTTCAACTTGTTCAATCGCAAACATGTCACGAGTTTGAGCTGTTGCATTACGAACACCATCAACATAAATAGAAGATTGGCCGTTATAACCACGAATATAAGGAATATCTGTATATGGAACGCCGCCTTCACCAGCACCAAGTGTAATACCTGGTTCATTGCGTAGAGCTTCGAGTAGGGTATTTGAATTCGTTTCTTGAAGTAGCTTTTGGGAAAGAATTGACACCGATTTTGGCGTATCTTTTAGCGGAGCTACAAATTTCGCGTTCGCAGACTGATCTATTTTCAATGATTCTGCTTGATTTGCTTCAGCATGCACATTAATAGTTTTTAATACTTCAACTTGTTCTTGTGCGATAGCAGCGGTTGCTATCACAGAGAGAGAAGAAGCAATTGCAGACGATACAATTTTCTTGCGGGTTTTGATGAAAGACATAATTTCAGGACTTTAAATCATAAAGGTTATGCGAATAATAATAATTCTTATTTATATGTACAGTTTGTGTTAATTGGATTTGTCGATAGAATTGTGAAGGAAATGTGAAAGGTTGGATGGGTTTTAGTATTAAAAAATAGCTAATTATTTGATTGTGTTTAATTGTTTTAAAAAGCGATAAATTTATGAAAAATGATTGTAAATTTAGATTTATAAAGAATAACTAAAAAATTAGTTTTACTTAAGTACTTATGAAAAATATTTAAAGAATCATAAAATTACTGTGAAATTTACTAGAATAATGTCCTTCACTTACATGAAGTGATCGGTTAATTTTGTATATCTTGAAAGTTGTCATATAATACAGCACTTTTTTAAAAACTGTTCCTACTAACTAATTTTTATCGAGGAAGCCATGCAAGTAACGACTGAAGCGGTTTCGGGCGTTGCCCGTCGTTTAAATGTGTCTGTACCGACGAGCCGTATTAACGAGCAATTTGAAGCTCGTTTGAAGCGCACTGCCAAAACTGTGAAGATCAACGGCTTCCGTCCAGGTAAAGTACCTGAAAACGTTGTTCGTCGCGAATACGGTGCAAGCATTTATCAAGAAGTTGTAAATGACATCATTCGTGATAGCGTTTTTGAAGCAATTCAACAAGAAAAAATCAATGCGGTAGGTATGCCGAACATTGAGAAAGTTGAACATAAAGAAGACGCTTTAGTTTTTGAAGCAACTGTAGAAGTTTATCCAGAAGTTGAAGTAAAAGCATTTGACGGCTTAGAAGTTGAACGTAAATCAGCTGAAATCAAAGACGCTGACGTTGACGCTATGATCGAAAACTTGCAAAAACAACGTCAAACTTGGGCTGTAACCAAGGGTATGGCGAAAAAAGACATGCAAGTGACTTTTGACTTTGAAGGCACTATCGATGGTGAGAAGTTTGAAGGCGGTTCTGCTGAAGACTTTAAACTTGTGTTAGGTTCAGGTCGTATGATCCCTGGATTCGAAGATGGCATCATTGGCATGAAAGCTGGTGAAGAGAAAGTAATTGACGTTACTTTCCCTGAAGATTACCAAGCTGAAAACTTGGCTGGTAAAGCAGCTCAGTTCAAAATCACTGTGAAGCAAGTTGAAAAATCTAAACTTCCAGAAATTGATGCTGAATTCTTAAAAATCTTCGGTGTAACTGAAGAGGAAGGCGTTGAGAAGTTAAAAGCTGACGTTCGTAAGAATATGGAACGTGAAGTTCGCAATGGTTTACGTAACCAAGTTAAACAAGCTGCTTTTGATGCTCTTGTTGCTGCGAATGAAGTTGAAGTTCCAACTGCAATGGTTGCTCAAGAAATTGACCGTCAACGTCAACAAATGGTTCAACAGTTCACTCAACAATTTGGTGGTGCAGGCGCGCAATCTTTTGACAAGAGCATGCTTCCTGACGAATTGTTCAAAGAACAAGCAGAGCGTTCTGTTAAGCTTGGCGTATTGGTAAGCAAAGTTTTAGCTGATGCTAAACTTGAAGTTGATCAAGCTCGCGTTGATGCTTACATTGACGACATGGCTTCTTCTTACGAAGATCCAACTGAAGTGATTGAATACTTCAAAAATGATGCTCAACAACGTGCTCAAATCGAAGCAGTTGTATTAGAAGATCAAGTTGTTGATCACATTTTAGCTGGTGCTAAAGTGACTGACAAAGCTGTATCTTATGATGACTTATTGAAAGAACAGCAAGCTCGCCGTATGGGCTAATCTTTTGAGAAGTCAGAAGAAGGCGCCTGAGGCGCCTTTTTTGTTTTTCTTTATGTGGTCAATTAGAGTGCGGTATTAAGTACTTAGGTATAAATAATATAATATTTCAGTGCGAACCTTTTGCAATTTGAGAAATTATCCCGCATATTGTTGCCATAGGTTAAGTCACAAAAAATTTAGGAATAAATAACGTATGTATGTTCCAACAATTGAAAATGCTTTAGTTCCTGTTGTGGTTGAACAATCTTCTCGCGGCGAACGTTCTTTTGATATTTATTCACGACTTTTACGTGAGCGCGTCATTTTTTTGACAGGTGAAGTTGAAGATAACATGGCAAATCTGATTGTTGCCCAAATGTTGTTTTTAGAAGCTGAAAATCCTGATAAAGATATCCACCTTTATATCAACTCTCCAGGTGGATCTGTGACAGCGGGCATGGCTATTTATGACACGATGCAGTTTATTAAACCTGATGTCGTGACATATTGTATGGGTCAAGCTGCTTCAATGGGTGCATTCTTGTTAAATGCGGGCGCTAAAGGTAAACGCTATTGTTTAGAAAATGCTCGTGTCATGATTCATCAACCACTGGGTGGTTTCCGTGGTCAAGCATCGGATATTGAAATCCATGCGCGTGAAATTCTCTTTATTAAAGAACGTTTGAACCGCTTAATGGCAGAGCACAGTGGTCAAGACTATGAAACCGTTGCTCGTGATACTGACCGTGATAACTTTATGACAGCCCAAGCTGCTAAAGAATATGGTCTGGTTGATCAGGTGTTAAGTAAGCGTCCATAAGGACCTTATTATATAAATAACTTGAGATGTTGAAAAAGATCTCCATTTAGTTATTTATGCAGTGCATCTTGCCCTAATATTTAAGATTCTATTTGTGGAGTGAATATGTCCGAACATCCTCAAGGACAAAAACATTGTTCATTTTGCGGTAAAACGCAGTCTGAAGTCGGGAAACTGATTGCAGGTGAGGACGCATATATTTGTAATGAATGTGTGGATGTCTGCTTAGACCTTGTACAAACCAGCCAACAGGTTGAAGCAGGTGACTGGGCGAGTAAGGCATTGCCAAAACCACATGAAATACGTGCTGCGCTTGATCAATATGTTATTGGTCAAGATCTTGCCAAAAAGACATTATCTGTTGCGGTTTATAACCATTATAAGCGCTTAAAAGTTGGTCATAATGGCCATGTGTCTAAAGAAGTAGAAATTGCTAAAAGTAATATCTTACTGATTGGACCTACTGGCTCAGGTAAAACTTTACTTGCGCAAACATTAGCTCGCCTTTTAGATGTTCCATTTGCGATGGCAGATGCAACAACATTAACCGAAGCTGGTTATGTGGGTGAGGATGTTGAAAATATTGTGCAAAAGCTTTTGCAAAAAGCAGACTACGATGTAGAGAAGGCTCAGAAGGGCATTATCTACATCGACGAGATTGATAAGATTACTCGTAAATCTGAAAATCCATCAATTACGCGTGATGTGTCTGGTGAAGGTGTACAACAAGCATTATTAAAAATGATTGAAGGTACAGTTGCTTCGATTCCGCCTCAAGGTGGCCGTAAGCATCCACAGCAAGAGTTTATCCAAATTGACACCTCAAATATCTTATTTATTTGTGGTGGTGCATTTTCTGGTTTGGAAAAAATTGTACAACAGCGTCAAGAGAAAGGCGGTATTGGTTTTACAGCTGACGTTAAAAACAAAGATGAAACCAAAAAGCTTGCTGAATTGTTCCGTCAGGTTGAGCCAACTGACTTAGTGAAATTTGGTTTGATTCCAGAATTCATTGGTCGTTTACCAGTGATTGCTACACTTGAAGAGCTAGACGAAGAAGCTTTAATGCAAATTTTGACTGAGCCAAAAAATGCATTAACACGCCAGTATCAATATCTTTTCACTATGGAAAATGTTGATCTGATCTTTGAAGATTCTGCATTACGTGCTGTTGCTAAAAAAGCGCTTGAACGTAATACGGGTGCGCGTGGTCTACGTTCTATTATGGAAAACGTACTGCTTGAAACTATGTATGATTTACCAAGTCGTACAGATGTTGGAACAGTCATTATTAATGAAGCAGTCATTAATGGTGAAGCAGAACCTGTTTATCAGGCTGAACGCCAACCTAAAGAAGCTGCAACGCATGAAAGTGTTGCTAAAGCAGATTTAAAGGTTATTGATTCGAAGTCTGCATAGATTTCATTCATCTAAAAAGCATGAATCGCGTTAGTGATTCATGCTTTTTTTGTTTTCAATTTATATGGGTAGTGTTAATCTTAAAAATACAAAATACGCATAGTTTTGCGGTGTAAAAAATAAATCAAAAACAAAACGCTTTGAGGGATGCCATGCGTTATTTAATCGTATCTTTGTGCTGTGCAGGACTATTTGTGGGCTGTCAAAGTTCATCTCATTTAGAAAAAAATCCGAGTGAATTGACCGCGACTCTACCTAAAGTTGATGTTGAAAAAGAACCTGGTTTATTAGATCAATATCATTTAGGCGGTTTTACTGTGGGAGGGTGGGTCAACCAAAAATTGGGTCAGACTTTTGCTCCAATCAAACCACAAAATGAACAGGCAGCTGTAGTTTATCTATATCGACCAGACACAAAATGGAATCGTCAGGAAATTGCAGCAATTAATCTCTTTGTGAATGGTAAGCGCATTCCGAGTCTATTACATAATCATTATTACTGGATTGAGTTACCAGCAGGAACGTATCGTCTTTCTGCGAGTCGCCCTTTACTTGGTATCCATTTTCAAGAACCAAAATATATTGATATCACTGTTGAGGCGGGAACGTCTTATTATTTGAAATATGATGAAGAAAATAAAATGGACCGAAGTGAACATACTGGTCCATTTATGTTAATGCAAGACAATATTGGACGTAGAGAGATAGCATTTACCGAGCTTAAATCTTCTAGCTATAATTTTGTTGCTGAAGATGCTTCAGGAAAGATCCGCCATAAACCACAAGAATTAAAGCCAGCTAAATATGATGAAAAATCAGATGTACATCTGATTAAACCATTTAAATTATGGAATCCTTTAACTTGGTAATAGCCTAAAAAAGATAAAGAAAAGTTAAGACTTTTCTTTATCTTTCATCAATGGTGCAAGAATTTTAAGCATCTCTTCTTGCATATGATCTCGTGCTTTAGGGTCATTAAATGTTTGCTGTCCCAACTCCATCATATATTCTGAAATTTGCCCCATAATCTGTACGTTTTTGCGCGTAATTGATTGGCCTTCTGGGGTTTTTAAAAATTTCAGATTCGCCTGAATTTCCTCTTCAGTATAAGTCTTTAGGTAAATATCCTGTAAGGCTTGAGCTGTTTTGGGGTTGCTAATGAGCTGATTGCTCGAATCTTTTAGGAGAGAGCCTAACTTCTTCGCGGCCTCTTTTTCTTTTGGACCTAAAGTTTTGATACCCGTGATATTACTAACGATCTGTTCTGCCTGTTGATCATAGTAAGGCGTTAATTCATTAATTGACTCTTTAAGCAGGTAATCAATTTGGCTCATTTGCATGAGTTCTTTAACTGAACTTAATTTGGCAGGAGAGGCAAATAAGCTTGTGGTAATACAGCTTAGGCAGAGGCTGATTGAGAGATTTTTAAGAATAGGGCGAATAGTCATGAAATGACCTATATTCAATATTTGGCGAGAGGGTGCTTTCATTAATAGCACAGATTGACGAAGTAATTGTTACAATTCTTTTCAGATTTTAAAATAAAAAAAGAATGCATAAAAAAAGCACCGAATTCGGTGCTTTTCTTGATTAGCCAGCTGCTGCATCGACTACTGGAATTTTTCCAATTTTCGCTTGCCAGATTTTTGGAGCTACTGCGTGAATTGAAGTACCGTTTACATCAACTGCAACAGAAACTGGCATATCTTCAACTACGAATTTGTAGATTGCTTCCATACCTAAGTCTGCAAACGCAACAACTTCAGCTTCACGAACAGCTTTGGATACGAGGTAAGCCGCACCACCAACTGCCATTAAGTAAGTTGCTTTGTTGTCTTTGATTGCTTCAATTGCTGTAGGACCACGGTCAGCTTTACCGATCATACCGAATAGGCCAGTATGTTCTAATACTTTACGTGTGAATTTATCCATACGTGTTGCAGTTGTAGGGCCAGCAGGACCAACGACTTCATCACCCACTGGATCAACAGGGCCAACGTAGTAAATAAACTTACCTTTAAGATCAACTGGTAATTCTTCACCATTGTCGATCATTTCAACCATACGTTTGTGCGCAGCATCACGACCTGTGTACATTGTTCCGCTAAGAAGTAATGTGTCACCCGGTTTCCAAGAGTCCATTTCTTCTTGAGTAATGGTATCAAGGTTTACGCGTTTAGACTGTGAAGAGTCCCAAGTTACAGATGGGTAGTCTTCAAGTTTTGGTGCTTGAATATGAGCTACACCTGTACCATCAAGCTGGAAGTGAGCATGACGAGTAGCAGCACAGTTAGGAATCATACCTACTGGTTTACCAGCAGCATGACATGGGTAATCTTTAATCTTAATATCAAGAACAGTCGTTAAACCACCGAGACCTTGTGCACCAATACCAAGTGCGTTTACTTTTTCAAAGATTTCTATACGAAGCTCTTCGATTTTGTTCTCTGGTCCACGGCGAAGTAATTCATCCATATTGATTTCTTCCATGAGTGCTTCTTTAGCAAGCATCATGGCTTTTTCAGCAGTACCACCAATACCAATACCGAGCATACCAGGAGGACACCAGCCTGCACCCATAGTTGGAACGGTTTTAAGTACCCAGTCAACAATCGAGTCAGATGGGTTAAGCATCGCAAGTTTAGATTTGTTTTCTGAACCGCCACCTTTAGCAGCAACAGTAATATCTACTTTGTTACCCGGAACGAGTTTGTAGTGAATTACAGCAGGGGTATTATCTTTTGTATTTTTACGACCAAATGCAGGGTCAGCAAGTACAGATGCACGAAGAACGTTGCTGTTTTCAAGGTAACCTTGGCGAACACCTTCATTTACTGCATCGTCTAAGCTCATCGTTAAATCAAATTTAACATCTAAGCCCACTTCAAGGAAAACGTTAACAATACCAGTATCTTGGCAAATTGGACGATGACCTTCCGCACACATGCGAGAGTTAATTAGAATCTGTGCAATTGCATCCTTTGCGGCTTTGTTTTCTTCGCGATCATAAGCACGGCTCATCGCTTGGATAAAGTCTTGCGGGTGATAGTACGAAATAAACTGTAGGGCGTCCTTGATCGATGTAATCAAGTCATCTTGTTTGATAATCGTTGTCATACCAGAAAATCTCTTGAGCGGGCTGTTAGCTAGCGGGCTAAATTATATGACAAAAAGAGGGTGTTGTGGGAAATTGGTTGATCTTTTGACCGAAAGTCGCATAAGAACATATTGATGAGATTTAAAAGAGAGAAATCGGAAAATTATTTATTTTTAATGACTAAAATAAAAAAAGCCATTTGAGCGGATATCAAATGGCGAGAGGTAGTAAAGGCGAATTTATTAATTATTTGGCAGCGGCTTGCTGCTCTGCCTGAATTGCCGTTAACGCAATGGTAAAGACGATGTCATCTACCAATGCTCCACGAGACAAGTCATTGACTGGTTTGTTGAGGCCTTGCAGCATTGGTCCAACGCTCACAACATTTGCAGCACGCTGTACTGCTTTGTAAGTGGTATTACCCGTATTTAAATCTGGGAAAATAAATACATTGGCACGGCCAGCAACACGTGAGTCAGGTGCCTTTTGACGTCCCACACTTTCAACGGAAGCTGCATCGTATTGAAGTGGACCATCAATCAGTAAATCCGGGCGACGTTGCTGAGCAATTTGAGTTGCTTGCTGTACTTTTTCAACATCAGCACCTGTTCCAGAAGTACCAGTTGAGTAGCTGATCATGGCAATACGCGGATCAATTCCAAAAGCTTTCGCTGAGTCAGCCGACTGAATTGCAATTTCAGCAAGTTGTTCTGCGGTTGGATCTGGATTAATCGCACAGTCGCCATATACATAAACTTCATCTGGCAAAAGCATAAAGAATATTGATGAAACCAGTGAATATTCAGGTGCTGTCTTGATGAGCTGGAATGCTGGGCGGACCGTATTTGCTGTGGTGTGTACCGCACCTGAAACTAAACCGTCGACTTGATCTAAGGCTAACATCATGGTGCCAAGCACTACGGTATCTTGAAGTTGTTCTTTCGCTTGAAGCTCGTTGAGTTTACCTTTACGTAGCTCAACCATTGGTGCAACGTATTGGTTACGAATACTATCGGGGTCGACAATTGCCAATTCGGCAGGTAATTCAATACCACGTGCTTTGGCAACATCGTGCACAGCATCTGGTTTAGCTAACAAAATACAATCAGCAATACCACGTGCCTGACAAATTGCCGCAGCTTGAATGGTGCGCGGTTCATCACCTTCTGGTAACACAATTCGTTTTTTTGCTGCAATTGATTTTTGCACCAGTTCATGACGGAAAGCAGATGGCGACAGGCGAGGGGTAGCGGCATTGTTGCTGTGCTGCTTAAGCCATTCGACATCAATGTGACTTGAAACAAATCGAGTCACTTGCTCAGCACGTTCAGTATCGTCAGTTGGAATTTCATTACCAAAATTAGATAGGCGCTGTGCGGTTTCAAGTGTATTTAAACGGGTATGTAAAATCGGTAACCCTTGTTTAATTGCACTTTGGCAAAATTCTAAAAGCTCTGGTGCTGGCGCTTCTCTTTCGGTAAGTACCAAACCTGCAAGAGGAATACCATTGCTGGTTGCCAAACTACTTGCAAGTAAAACGTCGGTACGCTCAGATGCGCTAATAATTAATTCGCCTGCAATAAATTTATTCAGTTCATATTCAATGCTTGAAGCAATTAAACTCGAATGCAAAATACGACGTGTTTTAGCTTCACCTTGATGAACCCATTGCCCATCAATGACATTTGCAATATCAAGTGTTCTAGGTACGCTTAGCGTGTTACTAAATGGAACCAAACCAATAATCGGTAAATCGCTAGAACCAAAATAACGATTATATTTTTGCAGTTCGGTCGTAAATTTCGCAATTTCTTCAGTCGGTCGTAACGATGGATCAAACGCAACAGGAATTTGTGCTGTTTCTTCAGTTAATCCACGGGTACGCATAAACAGTACGCCAGCAGTACGATTTGATGCTGCTCCACCAAACTGGCGTAAATGAGCATCTACTTTTTCTGCTGCTTTTTTCGGGTTTTGAATATCTGCTGTACTGACCAACACGACTTCTGCATCAAGTGCTTGTGCAAGACTTGCATTGAGCTCACTGGCAAAATGATCTTGTCCGTTTGGTAATAAGCCTTCCACAATAATGACATCATGGTCTGCTGCAACACTACGATGAAGGCTAACCGCTTCTTCAAGTAATTCATCTACTTCCCCAGCGGCAATAAGCTGAGTTAATTTTTCATGTGAAATAGATTGAACAGTTTTACTTTGAAATAAATGACCAAATAATGAAGTGGTTCGGTCAAGATGCTCTTGGTCTTCTTGAGAAAATGGTTTTAAAAAGCCTGCTTTAATGCCGTTGCAATCAAGTGCGTAAATCATACCTAAGCAGGCAGAGGTTAAGCCAACCCCTTCACCTGTAGGAATCAATAAAATTGTATTCATATAAACCTATAAATAAACGAATATCGAGTTTTCGCTAAGCTCTAATTAAGCAAGGCTTGCTACAGATGCTGTATTTTCTGCCGCTTCAACAACTTGACGAGTTTCTTTGGCAATACGGCCTTCTTCATCTGTAGGAATGACCCAAATTTGAGGTCCTGTTCCGTTGTCGATTCGGCCTTCAGTGCCACGTTTTAGGTTGTTGTTTTGATCTTTATCAAGCTGCAAACCAAAATGAGGTAAATAAGCTAAGGTTTTTTCACGAATATAGGCTGAGTTCTCGCCAATACCGCCAGTGAAGATTAAGCCGTCTAAAGTTGGTAAACCACAGCTTAATGCAGCAAGTGATTTTGCAAGACGATAACTAAACACTTCAATTGCAAGGCAAGCATCTTCATTACCATTTTCAGCAGCTTCAATCACTGTACGCATGTCGTTAGACAGTTGAGATAAACCTAGTAAGCCACTTTCATTATTTAAAACTTTATCAATTTTTGCTAAATCCCAACCGAGGTTTTTCGCAAGGAAGCTATGTAAGCTTGGATCAACGTCACCACTACGCGTTCCCATCACTACGCCTTCAAGTGGAGTAAGGCCCATAGACGTGTCAACACTTTGTCCATTCCACACTGCGCAAGTTGAACTGCCGTTTCCTAGATGCGCTGTTAACCATCCACCTTTTTTCAGGTTACCTGCCAGCTCACTCGCTTTGTCAGACACATACGCATGGCTTGTACCATGGAAGCCATAACGGCGGACGTTGTGGTCAGTATATAAAAACTTAGGAATTGCATAACGGTATGCATGCGGTGGCATGGTTTGATGGAATGCAGTGTCGAATACGGCAACTTGAGGTAATTCAGGAAATAGACGTACGGTTGCGTCAATACCAATTAAATGTGCTGGGTTATGAAGTGGGGCTAAAGGTGTCGCAGCACGAATACGTTCAATAATTTCAGGAGTGAGTAATTCTGCTTTGGTTAAACTACCCCCGTGTACAACACGATGTCCGATTGCTTGCGGTTTGTAGTTGGCAAGACGTGCAAGTAAAGTTTCTAAAGCTTTGGCATGGTCAGCATAAGGGATTGAAAGTTCAAGTGGTTCACCACCTACTGTAATTCCCTTAATACGAGCATCAGCTGCCCCCAAGTTTTCTGCTAAACCGTAAATACGATCTTCACGACGCTCTGAAACCAGTGCGTATTTAATAGATGAAGAGCCGCAATTGATAACTAATACTGATGTAGCCACGTTGAAATACCCAAGTCCTGATTTAAAATAGTTTTCCTAACTTCCTGTTCAACATGTATTATTTTTCGATACAGATTGAACGGGTTGTCATGTTTTAACATGTGTTGTTTTTCTGTCCAAGATAGACTTTAGCCCATTAGACTTAAGCACTATCGACCATCAAATTATTTGTAACTAATATTTGTCCAGTATAAAGCTTAACCACTGTATTCCTTGTTTTTTTATGCGTGTTGAAACGAGTTTTTTGTATATATTTATGAAAGGTAAATTTCTATTTAATGTATTTTTCAAATATTTGGTATAAATTTTTTAAGAAAAAAGACATGCTGTTATTTTAATCAAACTAAAGGGGAGTATTACAAATAATATACGTAAATGAAATTAAATTTTAATCGTTTATATATAGGTTAAAATATATAAATCATAAACATTTTTAATATAAAAATTAGTATAAAAAATCCGGTATTAATACATTTATAAGAATATTTTATTGCTTTGATATTATGAGAATTTTCTCATAGTTATTAGGGGCTAATATACCAGTAAATATAGTCAAAAATAAAACCAGCTTCTTGTTTAAAACTTAAACATAATTTGTATTTAATAACCATGCTCGGGTATTACCGTAAAATTGACTAGGGCTTGCATGTCGCTTTTTGCCTTAATAATATTGTTCCTTCCCCTTATCAAATGATGATGAAATATATCATTTGGTCTATTTTTATGTTCCGGCTTATCCGGTTGTACAGGAGCGTCCAGCATGGACTTGCCGAATCCAGTATTGGCAAAAGTGACCGAGCGTGTAATCGCACGTAGTCAAAAAACTCGTTCTGCATATTTACAACGTATTGAACATGCACAAGGCAAATTTCCTGCTCGTGGAGCACTTTCATGTGCCAATCTGGCTCATGGTTTTGCCAGTATGGACGATAATGAAAAATTAATTATTAAAGTAGGCCGTGAACCAAATATTGGCATCGTATCTTCATACAACGAAATGCTGTCGGCTCACGCACCGTATAAAACATTTCCAGATTTAATTAAAACAGCCGCTCGTGAGAATGGCGGCGTGGCACAGTTTGCAGGTGGTGTTCCTGCGATGTGTGATGGTATTACCCAAGGTAATGCTGGCATGGAACTGTCATTGTTCTCTCGTGAAACCATTGCGATGAGTACAGCGATTGCATTGTCTCATAACATGTTTGACGCAGCTTTATGTCTTGGTGTTTGTGACAAGATCGTGCCAGGCTTGCTCATTGGTGCTTTGCAGTTTGGCTATTTACCTACTATTTTTGTGCCAGCTGGCCCAATGACCAGTGGTTTATCTAACGATGAGAAAGCCAAAATTCGTCAGCAATTTGCAACGGGTCAGGTTGGTCGAGATGCTTTGCTAGAAGCTGAGTCAGCTGCTTATCACGGTCAAGGGACCTGTACTTTTTATGGTACAGCCAACAGTAATCAAATGCTGATGGAAGTAATGGGCTTACATTTGCCAAGTGCCGCATTTGTTCATCCTCATACACCATTACGTGATGCACTCACCGCAGAAGCGGCGATTCGTGTACTTGATTTAACAGTTGAGCGTGGAAACTACACGCCGATTGGTCATGTTGTCGATGAAAAAGCAATTATAAACGGTATTGTGGCATTGCTCGCTACAGGTGGGTCAACCAACCATACTTTGCATTTGATTGCGATTGCTCGCGCTGCTGGTATCTTGATTGACTGGGATGACTTTGATGAGTTATCGGCTGTTGTTCCATTACTCGCAAAAATCTATCCAAATGGTAAGGCTGATGTAAACCATTTCCAAGCTGCGGGTGGAGTCGCTTTCCTCATTCGTAACTTACTTGAAGCTGGTCTGTTACATAACGATGTAACGACTGTGGCTGGTAAAGGTTTACAGCATTACACCAAAGAACCAAAACTGATTGATGGCAAGCTCACTTGGGTTGACGGTGTGGTTCAAAGCCTTGATGACAAAGTTCTACGTAGCATTGATGCACCATTTCAACCAGATGGTGGCTTACGCTTAATGCAAGGTCGCCTTGGCCGTGGCGTAATCAAGATTTCTGCTGTTGCGCCACAACATCGTAAAGTTAAAGCTCCGGCAATTGTGTTTGATTCTCAAGAAGCAGTGCAAGCTGCATTTGATCGTGGTGAATTACACCGAGACTTTATTGCAGTTGTTCGTTTCCAAGGTGCGCGTGCTAACGGTATGCCTGAATTGCATCGTTTAACGCCTGTGTTGGGTGTTTTACAAGATCAAGGTTTCCACGTTGCTTTAGTGACTGATGGGCGTATGTCTGGTGCTTCAGGCAAAGTTCCTGCGGTGATTCATTTATCTCCAGAAGCCTTATTAAATGGGCCGATTGCTAAAGTTCAAACAGGCGATATGTTAATCATTGATGCCGAAGCTGGCGTACTTGATGTCGAAATAGATGACGATGTATGGCAGTCGCGCCCTGTTGCACAGCCAGAACATCAGGCAGAAAACGAAGTTGGTTTTGGCCGTGAATTATTTGGTGTTTTCCGTGCTGCTGCTGCGCCAGCTGAACATGGAGCATCTGTATTTGGTGCATTGGTTGGTGAAAATTCACCAGAGCAGATTTGAGTCAAAGGAACTAAAAAATAATGATTAAAATTGAAGATATCGTCGAATTAGGCCCAGTCATCCCTGTATTGGCATTTGATTCTGCTGAGCAAGGTGAAGATGTATCACGTGCTTTACATGCAGGTGGCGTAAAAGTCCTTGAGATTACATTGCGTACCGCTGCGGGTCTTGCTGCTATTGAGCGTGCTAGCCAATTAGCTGATGACATTGTGGTAGGTGTAGGTACGATTACCAAGCCAGAACACTGTGCTCAAGCCAAAAAAGCAGGCGCTCAATTTGGGGTATCTCCTGGTTTAACTAAAGATTTGCATTTGGCTGCGCAAGATGCTGGCTTACCTCTATTGCCGGGTGTGATGACACCAAGTGACCTGATTCAAGCGATTGAATTGGGTTATGACATTGTGAAGTTCTTCCCAGCTCAACAGGCAGGTGGCGTTGAGATGCTAAAAGCATTTTATGGTCCATTTCCAAACTTGCGCTTTTGTCCGACTGGTGGAATTACGGCAGAGTCAGCGCCAGATTTCTTAAAACAACCTAACGTGGTTTGTGTAGGTGGTTCATGGTTAACACCTAAAGCTACTGTAGCTGCACAAGACTGGGCTGAAATTACTCGCTTGGCACAAATTGCGAGTCAGTTGAGAGCTTTGTAAATGTAGACAATATTTATAAAAAATGAAGTGCATTCTATGTGCTTTAAAGGCTGTATTGATGTGACCAGTTTGTGCTGGTCACACCTAAATATAAAAATTTAATGTCTTAACAGTAGGAATTACTGTGGTTGAAGACCCTTGTTTAGGCAGTGTGCCTAAATAATTATTCCAAGGAGAAGTGTCCCATGGAGACGGTTCAGGGTGGCATGTTACTGATCTACACTGTAATCGCGATTATTGCTTTAGTGGTCATGATCGCGAAGTTTAGAATTTATCCATTTTTAGTTCTTATTATTGTTTCACTCGGTTTAGCCTTGGCTGTTGGCATGCCAATGGGTGATATTGTTAAGTCTTATGAAGCCGGTACAGGTAAAACCTTAGGTCACCTTGCGATTGTAATCGCACTAGGAACGATGCTCGGTAAAATGATGGCCGAGTCTGGTGGTGCAGAGCGAATAGCAATTACTTTAATTAAGTGGTTTGGTGAGAAAAATATTCACTGGGCTATGATGTTTATTGCCCTTATTGTTGGCCTTCCCGTATTTTTCGAAGTAGGTTTCGTTCTACTCATTCCAATTGCATTCAACATTGCTAAACGGACAGGCAAATCTTTATTAGTTGTTGGCCTGCCAATGGTTGCCGGTTTATCGGTTGTGCATGGCTTAATTCCACCACATCCAGCAGCATTGTTGGCAGTACAGGCTTATCATGCTGATATTGGTAAAACGATTGCTTATAGTCTGATCGTTGGTGTGCCAACAGCTATTGTTGCTGGACCATTGTATGCACTTTGGATTAATAAATACGTTAAATTGCCCGAAAATAATCCGTTAGCGAAGCAGTTTATTGAAGCAGATACGAATAGAACTCGTGAGCTACCAAGCTTTGGGATTACCTTATTCACAATTATGCTGCCTGTAGTATTAATGTTGGTTGGAAGCTGGGCTGATCTGTTCTTTGCACCACAGACTTTCGCAAATGATTTACTACGTTTTATTGGTACTTCTGATATCGCATTACTCATTGCCGTACTGGTCAGCTTTATTACCTTTGGTACGATGCAGGGCTTTAATCGTGAACAAATTGAAAAATTCTGCGGTGGATGTTTAGCTTCTATTGCAGGGATTATGTTGATTGTAGGTGCTGGTGGTGGTTTTGGCGGCATTTTGCGTGACACTGGTATTTCTAATGAGATTGTCTCTACAGCGTTGAAAGCAAACCTGTCGCCGTTGTTGTTGGGTTGGTTTGTTGCAGCATTAATTCGTTTGGCAACAGGTTCTGCAACGGTGGCTATGGCTACAGCGTGTAGCATTGTTGCTCCAATTGCAGCTACGGCTGGTGTCGCAGTTAGACCAGAACTTTTAGTGCTTGCGACGGGTTCAGGTTCATTAGTTTTCTCACATGTAAATGACGCAGGATTCTGGTTAATCAAAGAATATTTCGGTATGACAGTAGGGCAGACCCTCAAGACTTGGTCGGTATTGGAAACGATCATTTCAGTGTTGGGTTTATCTTTCACGCTACTGCTTAGCACAATTTTATAATTAAAGGTGAGTAATCCATGATTGTGATTGCAATGGGTGTCTGTGGAACAGGTAAAACCCTAATTGGTGAGTTGTTATCAGAGCGTTTGGCTTGTGAGTTCCTTGATGGCGATACGCTTCATTCAGCTGCAAATAAAAGTAAGATGAGTCAAGGTATCCCTTTAACTGATGAAGACCGCTTGCCATGGTTACAGGCAATTCGTCAGGTCATTGAAACCAAACAAAGAGACGGTGAAACGGCTGTATTTACATGTTCATCTTTAAAACGCATGTATCGCGATATTTTAAGAGGGCAGGATCAGAATGTTAAGTTTGTGTACTTAAAGGGCTCTTATGAATTATTAGAGCAAAGACTCGCAGCAAGATCTGGTCATTTCTTTGATCCATCATTGCTACAAACTCAGCTAGATACATTAGAAGAACCTGATGTGAATGAAGCAATTGCTATTGATATTGCTCTCACACCAGAACAGATCATTGAACAAGTCATCCAGAAGCTAGGGGTGACTGATAGTGTGTGTCGGGGGTAAATTCATCTAGAAAGATTATCAACGCTTTAAGATATTCACCTTGTAGTTTACGGTTCAAGCAAGGTGAGTACGGATAATAATAGTGATATTGACCCGAATAAGACCTGATTACAGTGGCAAGTTCGGGAATATATAAAAGACATACGAATAATAAGGTATTAAGAAGAATGAATCAGTTAAATAATCTACAGCTTAAATTCCCAGTAGTGGACAGTATTCCTGAAAGTGTGCGTCTGCCCTCCCAAATTCATCAGCGTGTTTCACTCGTGGATGGTGAGTTGAAGCTATGGGCTGGTGCAACTAAGAAAACATTATCTCCAATTTGGATTCAGCAGCCTGACGGTAGCCTACAGCAAGTTGAACTTGGTAGTTATCCAATCATGGGTGAAAAAGAAAGCGATGAAGCACTAGAAGCAGCGGTAAGGGCTTACAACAATGGTCGTGGCGAATGGCCAATCATGAAGGTTGGTGAGCGCATTGCCTGTATGCAAAATTTTATTCAGCGCATGGTGGAACAGCGAGATCTAATTATTAAGCTGATCATGTGGGAAATTGGCAAAAGCTTGGCGGATTCAGAGAAAGAATTTGACCGTACGATTACCTACATGCGTCAAACGATTGATGCTCTGAAAGATTTAGATAATGCCAACTCCCGCTTTGTAATTGCTGAAGGTACGATTGGACAAATCCGTCGTACTCCATTAGGCGTAGTGTTGTGTATGGGACCATACAACTACCCACTGAATGAAACCTTTGCAACTCTGATCCCAGCCATGCTGATGGGAAATACCATTATTTTTAAACCACCTCAATTTGGGACTTTGTTGTTTGAACCTTTACTAGAAGCGTTCCGTGATTCATTTCCAAAAGGCGTGATCAATACCATTTATGCACCAGGTTCTCTAGTGGTACCCCATCTACTGGCATCTGGGAAAATTAACGTACTGGCACTGATTGGTTCTAGTAAAGTGGCTGATCACTTGAAGAAGCAACATCCTAAATCTCACCGTCTGCGTGCGATTTTGGGGTTGGATGCGAAGAATGCAGCTATTATCTTGCCAGATGCTGACTTGGATTTGACCGTGAAAGAATGCCTGCTGGGTGCATTGTCGTTTAATGGTCAGCGTTGTACTGCGCTCAAAATGCTGATGGTACATCGTTCGATAGCCGATGAATTTGTTAACCGCTTAACGGCTGAACTGGCCAAACTTAAAGTGGGGATGCCGTGGGAAAAAGGTGTATTTATTACGCCATTACCAGGTATGCACCGTACGACCTACATGACTGACGTCATTGAAGATGCCGTGGCTAAAGGGGCAAAAGTAGTTAATCCGGAAGGTGGTGAATTCTGCAAAACAATGTTCTATCCAGCCGTAGTTTATCCAGTGACTGAGGGGATGAGACTGTATCGTGAAGAACAGTTTGGTCCAGTGATACCAGTCTCTGTTTATGATGATATTGAAACTGTCTTGGAATATGTCACTACTTCTGATCATGGGCAGCAGGTGAGTATTTTTGGTAGTGACCCTGAGCAAATTGGTCATTTAGTTGATCCGCTGGTCCATCAGGTTTGCCGTGTAAACATCAATTGTCAATGTCAGCGTGGCCCTGATGTGTTCCCGTTCGGTGGTCGTAAAGATTCTGCGGAAGGTACACTGTCTGTGCATGATGCTCTACGAGCGTTCTCTATCCGTTCTATGATTGCTGCTAAACAAACAGATGATAGCAAAGGCATGTTGGCCTCTATGGTGTCTGAGCACTATTCTAAATTCGTGAATACCGACTTTATTTTCTAATTAATAACTTGAATAATAAAAAACGCCTGATATTGATCAGGCGTTTTTGTTTGAACTCATAGATTAATTATTGGCGAATTTGACCGTCACCTAACACAATCCATTTTTGAGAAGTTAAGCCTTCTAAGCCAACAGGACCGCGGGCATGGATTTTATCTGTAGAGATACCAATTTCTGCCCCTAAGCCATATTCAAAACCATCAGCAAAACGAGTTGATGCATTAATCACGACTGAACTTGAATCTACACGAGCCAAGAACTGACGAGCCAAAGTATAGTTTTCAGTCACAATTGCATCGGTGTGATGTGAACCATATTTGTTAATATGGTCAATTGCTTCATCAATACCGCTAACCACTTTAACAGCAAGAATTGGCCCTAAATATTCGGTATACCAATCTTCTTCTGTCGCAGGTTTTACAGAGGCACCCAAAATACAGCGTGTTTCTGGGCAGCCACGTAATTCAACTTGTTTTTCAGCATACAGTTCAGCAATACGTGGTAAGAAAACGTCTGCAATTTTTTCATCAACAAGCAGTGTTTCCATCGCATTACAAACACCGTAACGATGTGTTTTGGCATTTAAAGTAATTGGTAATGCTTTTTGCAAGTCTGCCTGCGCTTCAACAAATACATGGCAGTTACCATCAAGATGTTTAATGACAGGAATACGCGCTTCGTTGGTTACACGCTCAATTAAGCTTTTACCGCCACGTGGAACAATTACATCTACATATTCAGCCATCGTGATGAGGTGACCAACAGCTGCACGGTCAGAAGTTTCAATGACTTGTACTGAATGCTCAGGTAAACCGGCAACTTTTAAACCATGCTTAATTGCTTCTGCGATTGCTTTATTTGACTCGAGTGCTTCTGAACCACCACGTAAAATAATGGCATTGCCTGATTTAATCGCTAAAGATGCAGCTTCAAGTGTTACGTTTGGACGTGATTCGTAAATCATACCAACAACACCTAAAGGTACACGCATTTTCCCAATTTGAATGCCTGTGGGGCGATATGCAAGATCAGTAATTTCCCCAATTGGATCGACAAGCGCGATCACATCTTTTAAACCTTGCAACATCCCTTTAAAGCGTGCGGGCGTAAGCTCAAGACGATCAAGTAAGGCACTGTCGAGCTGGTTATTACGACCTTTATCCATGTCGATTTGATTCGCTGCCAAAATAGCTGCCTGGTTATTTTCTAAAGCAGTATAAATAGCAGAGAGTGCATGATTTTTTAGTGAGGTAGAAGCACTTGTTAAGACGCGTGAGGCCTCGCGTGCTTGTTGCCCAACTTTTTGCATATATTGTTCAATTGAATCTTGCATAGCATTTTTTAATCATTTACCAATGAGTAAGATAGTAGCAGTCAAATGCGGAACAATGAATGGCTTTTTTTGAAAAATGTGACCGCCATAAAAAAACATTTAAATATTTTGCAAACTATTAGCGACTTAAACAAGATGAGCGGTCATTTCAGCGATTGCGTATATTTCAGACAATTGTTTAGAATGTTATTGTGCAATACAAACTAATACAAATTTTAAAGTTTTGTGCATAAAAGATTACGTGTTCAAGAAGGAACTCTTGCAGCATAAAAAAATTACAGCAAGGAGGAAGCAAGGATATGAATTCCATTATTCAAATGGATTCGGAGATCAACCAAGCTTATGCCGGTTTTGGCTTTTTCGATATCTACCATAGAGATAGTTTTAAACAACCTGCTCGTACAACATGGATTGACGGTTGGAAAATTGAATATATGGCAATTGCCGATCCTAAAACGATTCACAAAACGCCGATTGTGATTGTTGGTGGTGCTTTCCAGAATTTTAATTCTTATAAATATTGTGTTGAACAATTGTTTGAAAGTGGTCCGGTTATTTTAATTGATTTACCTTCGATGGGTGCAAATCAGCAAATTACTAATCGCGACACAGGAGTATCTGCGGGTACTTTAGAACTTCCTGATTTATCTGAAATGTTAGGACGTTGGTTAGATATCGTTGGAATACAAAAAGTTTCTGTAATGGGAATGTCTTTAGGGTCCGTGATTGCCTCTTGTTTTGCTCATCACCGTCCTGACCTGATGGATCGTATGATCTTGATGGGAGTTATGCAAAAGACTCGTAAAAGTTGGCGCATGATTTTGGAAGAGTCGCTCAAACTCATGCAAGAAAACCGCATGGAAGAGTTTGGGCAAGCTGTTATTTTGTATTTAGTTAATCATGCAAAATTAGATAAAACACGTATGTCACCAACCGCTAAAAAATTATTTTTTAGACAAATGGCTGAATTTACGGGTACTGAGCGAGAACGTTATGAAATTAACTGTAATCGTCTTTTGCGTTTAACAGATGTACCTATTCCAGAGTGCAAAACATTGGTTGCAGCAGGGCAATACGACAGCTTTACTTTGCCTCATGAAAATGCGAACTTTGCGTTGCAATGTCCTGATATGGAATTTGCACTTATTGCAAACGCTGATCATGTACCGCAGCTCCAGCGTCGTAAAGAAACTATGAGTTTGTTCACTTCATTCTTGAAGGGTGAATCTATCCAAAATTTGGATGGCATTATTCCTATGACACGTGAACAAATGCAAAACATGGAGCGCCGTGGTGAAGAGCGAGTTCCAGTTTTGCAACCGAATACTCAACTGAGCCACCGTGAATGTAAAACAGAAGTGCCAGTGACGATTGTTGACGTGACTTTCTTTGGGATGTATTTAAAAATGGATGATGTTTCACAGCTTGATTTTGTGAATGATCATCCACGTGATTTGGCACTTCATTTAGAAGATGAAGAAGGTCGTTTTGCAATTGAGTGTTTAATCTTTGAAGCTACTGAACAAGGAATACGTGCTTTATTTAAACATGGTAGTTTTGAGCTTGCTGATCGGTTAAGCCGTTTTATTGCTCGTCAAAAACAAGCAGCTTAATAATATAGTTATAGATGGAAGCTCGTTTATGTCGAGCTTCCATTTTTTATATTTATTATTTTATTTGAGCGTGAATAATCCAAACTAAGTCGCCTAAATGCTCTTCATGGTTATCTTGAGAAACTTGCCCAAAGAATATTTGTGGCTGTTCAATAGTAACCTGCTCAAATTCTGTATCTTTAAAAAAGTCTTTCACTTCTTGTGGACTTTTGAAATGAAAACTAAATGAACTACGAGACATGAGTTTAAGTAACTTACTACTATTCCAAATAATACTGGCGAGTTTGTTTTTAATGGGTTCAGGATATAAGTCGGTTAAATAGTGAAACTTTTTAAAAGTAGCACCATAGTGGCCAATCGATTGGATCAATTGTTTTAATAAGTTTTTATCAAAATAGTTAATCAAGCCTTCACTGATTACAACCAATGGGCGGTTAGGGTCAAATACTTTAAATGCTTGTTCAAAAGCATCTGTAAATAAATCAACTGATAAGATTTCAGGTGCATTTTTTTCAATTTGCTGTAACGCATTTTGTTTGGTTTGTGCCATATCGGGCAAATCAAGCTCCCGATAGGTAATCGAAGGGTAATGTTGTCTAAACCACCAGCCACGTGGAGACAAGCCACATGCTATTTCTAGAACCTGTAAATCAGGACTTTCTTGAATGAGTTGTTCTAAATGATGGTCAAGCATGGTGTGGCGTTGTTTGAGCGTAGTGCGCATACTACCGCCTACATATTTCTCTGCCCATGATTCTATTGGATGAACCAAATAAGCCAGTGATTTGCCTTTGGTTGTGGCAAGTGCTTCATGAGAGATCCCCATTTGATACCAGATATAACCCGTATAGTGGGCTGTAAAAGAGATATGGCGGTGTTTTGAAAGTTGTTGTGTCATTCGTCCTGAACTCGATTTATTGTTTTTGTGTGATCTTCATTATTTATAAAAATGAAGAATTTTTACTGCATTGATGTTGAATGAACCTGCATGACGGAGTCCTGTGAATTAGGTTAGCATTCTGGGATGAACTTTCAGTTGGAGTTACTTTTCTTTCGGGAAAAGTAACCAAAACCATTGTCATACGCAAAACCTGTTCACTTTCTGCATCTATCAAATATATTGAAGCAATCAATATCCTTCAGCAGATGAGCAGGTTGCGTATGACTTAACCGCGTATCAGATAGTGAATAGGTTTTTGTAGCCAATTAAAATTTTTAATAACTTAAATCGAATTTTTAAACTCTTCAATGGCTGTTTTGACAGCTTGCCACTCATTTCCAAGCGATAAGGTTTCACCGATCTGAATTTGTGGAATTTGGCCGCGCATGCGTTCTAAACGCTCTTGGTTTGGTAGTTCTAAGTTTGTAATACCTTCAAGTGCTGTACAGGCTGCACTTCGGTCATTACACACCAGCCCCATGTCACACCCAGCCGCTAGAGCAGCTTGAATACGAGCATCTGCGCCACCTGCTACACATGCAGCCTGCATGCTTAAGTCATCAGAGAAAAGTACACCATCAAACTTCAAACGCTTGCGTAGAACTTCTTGAATCCAGAAAGGTGAAAAACCTGCTGGATTTGGATCAACTTGATCATAAACCACATGTGCTGGCATGAGCGCATCAAGCTGAGGCATAAGCTTAATGAAGCTTTGCATATCATGGTTATAAATTTCGTCATAGCTACGGCTGTCGATTGCAGCAGCAACATGAGAGTCGGCTTTCACAGAACCGTGGCCTGGGAAATGTTTGCCCGTATTTGCCATTCCAGCTTTTTTCATGCCTTGCATAAATGCGCCTGCAAGTGGGGCAATATCTTCAATAGTTTTAGAGAAGCCACGGTCGCCAATCACATCACTAATTGCATTAAGATCTAAAACCGGTGCAAAACTGAAATCGATACCGACAGCAAGGACTTCGGTTGCCATGAGCCAACCGCATTGCTCAGCCAGCTCAAGTGCTTTTTGAGGTTGAGTTAAATATAACTCCCCAAAACGGCCCATGGCTGGTAATAAGGTAAAACCTGATCTTAGGCGTTGAACTCGGCCACCTTCTTGGTCAACAGCAATCAAAATATCTGGGCGAATTTGACGCATATGGTCGGTTAAAGCACGTACTTGTTGTGGAGATTCAATATTTCGTGCAAATAAAATCATGCCACCGACTTGCGGAGCGCGTAATAGTTCAATATCTTCTTGAGTAAGTTCTGTGCCAGCGATGTCCAGCATCAATGCGCCAATCATATTGGTTCCATTTGAATTTTGATTGAAAAACAATAAGCGAATTTTGCAATGTTTTGCTACATTTTGTCAGTACAGAATATGATAAAACTACACGGTATAAACAATTTAGTTGGTTAAGATTTTGAATCTGCTTAGTTCATATCGAAAACAGAGCGTGTAAGATAGGAACACCCAAGGAAGTATTAAAAATTTATGAAACTTCAAACTATAGCTTGTGCAGTAGCGATCGCGACTGGCGGTTTATTCTTCTCTCATACGATGAATGAAGCGAGAGCGGCAACCAATACTGCTGCGGTTTCTCAATCAATCCAGCCAACGCAAGAACAGGCTTTGGTGGCTCGCCAACTGGCAACTTTAGTTGATCGTCAACATTATTTAAATATGCGTCTGGATGCGACCACATCAAATCGTATTCTGGATATGTATTTAGATAGTCTTGATCCAGATCACTCATTATTTCTAGATTCTGAAGTTCAAAATTATAAAAAACTATATGGTTCAAATTTTGGTGCTTCATTAAAAGCGGGGAATTTAACTGGACCGTTTGCAATTCATCAGCAATATCGTGAACGCTTAAAACAATTTTATGAGTTCATGTTAGCTGAGTTAAAACAACAGCAAAATTTAAAGCAGCCTAATAGTTATATTGAAGTTGATCGTGAAAAAGCACCGTATTTTAAAACGACTGCTGAGCAACAAAATCACTGGCGTAAAATGCTGGTTTCTCAGTTAATTAATTTAACGATTAGCCGTGAAGAAGAGCAGGCGAAACAAAAAGCGCTTAAAGAAAATCCTTCACTTGCTGATGGTCAGGACTTAACTGGCCCAGAAGATTTAACGCCAGCTCAAACGTTAACTAAACGTTATACGCGTCAGCTTGAAAGAATTAGTCGTGTGAAAAGCGATGACGTCTTGGACAAAACATTAAATGCAATGTTGGCGACCTATGATCCACATAGTAACTATTACCCGCCAATTGATGCGATCGAACTGAATCGCCAAACTACCTTGCAACTTGAAGGTATTGGTGTGTCGATTCGTCCAGAACGTGGCAACGAAGATTACACCAAGATTGAAACCATTGTAGAGGGTGGTCCTGCAAGTAAGTCTGGCCAAGTGAAATCAGGAGATCGAATCATTGGTGTCGCCCAAGAAGGCGAGAAAATGGTTGATGTAATCGGTTGGACAAGTTCTGAAATTGTTGGGCTTATTCGTGGTAAACGCGGAACAAAAGTCACATTAAAACTTCTTGGTGCTGGTGCATCAATGAGTCAGGCACGTAATGTGACCCTAGTACGTGATGTGATTCAAGAAGAAGATGCTGGTGTTCGTTCACGCACAGTTGAAGTGACACGTGATGGTAAAAAGCATGTGTTGGGTGTAATTGAAATTCCATCATTCTATTTTGACTATCGTTCACGTCGTGCGGGTCAACAATACCGTTCAGTTTCTGAAGATACTGCAAATGCTTTTGAAGCGCTTAAAGCGAAGAAAGTAGAAGGTATTATTATTGACTTACGTAATGACCCGGGTGGCTCATTAGAAGAAGTTGCACGTATGTTGGGGCAGGTGATTAAGTCTGGTCCGGTGGTGCAAATTCGTGATGGCAATGGCAACGTAAGCGTGTTTGAAGATAACGATGGTGGTCAGCAAATTTATACAGGCCCACTCGCGGTATTGGTGAACTTGGCCTCTGCGTCGGCAAGTGAAATTTACTCTGCTGCCATTCAAGATTATGAGCGCGGTATTATTATTGGTAGTACAACAACTGGTAAGGGTACAGCTCAGGTACAACTTGATACTCTGGCATATGGTCAAGCGACTTTAACTCAGCGTAAGTTCTATCGTATTACAGGTGGTAGTACACAAAATAAAGGTGTAGTGCCAGACATTAAACTCGTCGATATCTATAACGAAGAGTTTGGTGAGCGTAAATCGAAAAATGCGTTGAAGTGGGACACAATTCCTACTGCACCATTTAAGCGCGAAGGTTCTGTTCAGCCATATGTTACGAAGTTGTCTCAATTCTCTGAACAACGTGTTGGCAATGATGCTCAGTTTAAATATCTAAATAAACGTACTGCGATTGCTAAGGTAACAAGTGAGCAAAAACAAGTTGTACTTGATATTGATAAGCGCCGTGCTGAATTACTTGGTTTAGAGAAACAAACTTTAGATGCAGAGAATGAACGCCGTGCTGCAACGGGTCAAAAGCCTTTTGCAAACTGGGAAAGCTATCAAGCGTCATTAGATGCTCTAGCTGAATCTCGCGCTAAAATGAAAGCATCGCAACGTCCAGCGTTACCAGAAGAAGAAACTTTTGTGACTGAAGCTGCTAATGTACTCATGGATTATGCAAAATTGCAAAATCGCTAAGAGTTACTAGAATTTAAGAAAAAGCATGCTGTCATCAGCATGCTTTTTTTATTTTTCATGTCAGTAAACTGTCATGCATTTATCATCAAAATGTCAAAAAAACTGCTTAATCTTTAAGCATGAAAATAAATACATTGATGGATGGCGCTATGCAAAGTTCATATGCGACAGCACTATTAAAACAACAGCAACTTCCTGAAAGCTTCCAATTCTTTTTTAAACAAAAGCAGCAGCTATCTAATGCACATTCATTGCATGATTTGGTGCGTCCACGTTTAAAAATTGCGATTGTAACGGAAACTTGGCCACCCGAAATCAATGGTGTGGCACTATCATTATTACAGTTATGCCAAGGTTTACAAAAACAGGGGCATAAGATTTTACTGATTCGCCCCGAGCAAAAAGCGAAATGTCATGACTTTACGCCAGAGCAAGAATGTCTGGTGATGTCGCAGGCGATTCCAAAATATCCAACTTTACAGTTTGGCTGGCCACAATATTTAAAAGTATCGAAAGCTTTTGAAAAGTTTGTGCCAGATGTCGTCCACATTGTGACTGAAGGGCCGTTAGGTTTAACCGCCATGCAGGCTGCTAAGGCAAAAGCTATTCCTGTTTCGAGCGGCTTTCATTCGCCATTTCAAGACTTTAGTCGTTTCTTCGATTTGGCTTTTTTAGTCAAACCGATTCAAAAATACCTGTGCTGGTTTCACAATAACACTCAAGTAACTTGTGTGCCGAGTAAAGATACTCAAGAAGCATTACGCGGTTTTGGTATTACTTGTCCACTGGTTGTCGTTGGGCGTGGCGTAGATACAACCAGATTTTCACCGAAGCATCGCTCTGAAAATTTGCGAAAACAATGGGATGCTGATGAGAATACACGCGTTATGCTTTATGTGGGGCGTTTGTCTCCCGAAAAAGAAGTACAAGTTCTCATTGAAAGTTATGCGAACCTGCAAACCATTCAGCCAAATAAAACTAAATTGGTTATTGTAGGAGATGGCCCAGATTTTGCTCGTTTAAAGTCACTACCTGAAGCGAAGGGTGTTATCTTTACCGGAAGTCTGAGAGGTCAAGATTTGGCGGCTGCCTATGCGAGTGCAGATGTATTCGTATTTGCGAGTCAAGTTGAAACGTTTGGTAACGTAGTTTTAGAGGCAATGGCAAGCGGTTTACCAGTTATAGCGTATGATTATGCATGTGCACATCAATACTTAACACAAGGTGTGAATGGCTGGTTAAGCCCACTTGGACAAAAAAACCACTTTATACAACAAATTTATCAGCTTCCTTCAGTACAACAACTTAGAGAAATGGGCGTACAAGCCTGTCATAAAGTACAGCAAAGCGGTTGGCAACTTCCGGTTCAGCAATTGGAGCAGGCATTTTATCAGGTAGTGAAGGAGCCCTCGTTGGACTTCACCTAAGTATCCTAAGATAGGAGAATGACCATGAAATTTAAGAATGCAAAAATAAAAATACTCGATTTAGATTTGAGAGGCTGTTTATATCTGAACAATTTCTCTCACTCACAGCGTGTTGCCCTCTTTTTCAAAATTATCAGTCGTGTTGGTGATGGTCCATTTTGGTATCTAATGCTGGCAATCGTGTGGGGTATGCAAGGCATTAACTATAGCTTGCAAATCATCTACTTGTTATTAGGTGGTTCTATTGGCACAGCAATCTATAAATTTTTAAAACATAAAACAACGCGACCACGTCCTTATCAGGTGCATCAGGTAATTGTACTTGGTGAAAGACCGCTTGATCACTTTAGTTTTCCATCAGGTCACACGCTTCATGCGGTCATGGTGACAATTGTATTGGGTTACATCCAGCCAGTTCTGCTTGCAGCCATGTTCCCATTTATGGTGCTTGTCGCTTTGTCACGGATGGTATTGGGCCTTCATTATCCAAGTGATGTGATTGTTGGTGCGCTAATTGGTGCAGTGGTCGCGGCTACGATTATTTTTGTGGCGCCATTATTGAACATCGCTTTATAAGTATCGGTAATTTTTATCAGCTTAAGCTATCGATTAAGTTTGTGGATTTGCTAAAGTACACAGTTCGTGATTTAGCAGATTAAACAGATAGGAGCCGCTATGGGCTTACGTTGGACGGATACGATTGATATTGCCATTGAATTGTCAGAAGCACATCCAGAAGTTGATCCGCAATGGATTCGTTTTACCGATTTACATGCATGGGTGTGCGCATTGCCAGACTTCACTGATGACCCAAATAAATCGACAGAAGGATTGCTAGAAGGCATTCAGATGGCCTGGATAGACGAAGTTCGCTAAAAACAGTAGAAAAAATCGCAACTTTTACACATTCAAAGCTGATTATTGCCTATGACATCGGTATAATGCGGCAAATTTTTTAAAGTTTAAATCTTAAAATAAAGGAGCCACTCATGGCTATTGAACGTACTTTGTCTATCGTAAAACCTGATGCAGTGTCTAAAAACCACATCGGTGAAATTTTTGCTCGTTTTGAAAAAGCGGGTTTAAAAATTGTTGCGACTAAAATGAAACACCTTTCTCAAGCTGACGCTGAAGGTTTCTATGCTGAGCATAAAGAACGTGGTTTCTTCGGTGACTTAGTTGCATTCATGACTTCTGGTCCAGTTGTAGTATCTGTTCTTGAAGGTGAAAACGCAGTTCTTGCACACCGTGAAATCTTAGGTGCTACAAACCCTAAAGAAGCTGCTCCTGGTACGATTCGTGCTGACTTCGCTGTAAGCATCGACGAAAACGCTGCTCACGGTTCTGACTCAGTTGCTTCTGCAGAGCGTGAAATTGCTTACTTCTTTGCTGACAACGAGATCTGCCCACGCACTCGTTAATCGAAAGCATTCAAACCAGATAAGTGGTATACTACTTATCTGGTTTTTTTATTCTCTTAAGAGAATATTGTTTGATTCTTGAACAATATCTTCAGTTTTTTGACATGGTTTAGGTAAATACACATGAGTTCTGCAGTGGTCGTTTCATCTGAAAATCTTGATGGACAGCAGCAATCTTCGTCCACGCCGGTAATCCCTGCTGCCGAAAATAAAGTGAATTTACTCGGCATGTCTCGTCCTGAGTTAGAAAAATTCTTTGAAGATATTGGTGAGAAGAAGTTTCGTGCCGGACAGGTCATGAAATGGATACATCAATACTTTGTTACTGACTTTGCTGAAATGACCAATATTTCAGGCAAATTACGTGCGAAGCTTGAACAGATTTGTGAAATTAAAGCACCTGAAGTGGTTCACCGTCATTACTCAAAAGATGGTACACGTAAGTGGGTGTTTCGCGTAGGTGAGGGTGCAGGTTCTTTAGTTGAAACTGTATTAATTCCTGCTGAAGATAAAACTGGGTTACGTAAAACGCTTTGTATTTCCTCTCAAGTGGGCTGCGCATTAGATTGCTCATTTTGTTCAACAGGTAAACAAGGTTTCCAACGTGATTTAACGCCAGATGAAATTATTGGGCAACTCTGGATGGCAAACTATTCTTATATGGAAGAAGTGCCTGTTGCCGAGCGCGAACGTTCAGTGACCAATGTTGTGATGATGGGCATGGGTGAGCCATTGCTCAACTATGATGCTGTATTAAGCTCAATGCAGATTATGCTTGATGACTTTGCTTATGGCATGTCAAAACGTCGTGTGACTTTATCGACATCAGGTGTTGTACCAAAAATTGACCAGCTTGCAAAAGATATTGATGTGGCTTTAGCCATTTCTTTACATGCGCCAAACGATGAATTACGTAACGAATTAGTACCTATTAATAAAAAATATCCATTGGCTCAGTTAATTGCAGCATGTCAGCGTTATATTGCTAAAGATGGTAATGAAAGTACGCGTAAACATGTGACGATTGAATATGTGATGTTAGAAGGCGTGAATGATCAGCCTGAACATGCACAGCAAATGATTAAATTATTAAAAAATTTACCAAGTAAAATTAACTTGATTCCGTTTAACCCGTTCCCGCATGCGCCATATGGTCGTTCAAGCCGAAATCGTATTATCTCGTTCCAAAAAACTTTGTCTGATGCTGGATTTGTGTGTACGATTCGTCAAACACGTGGTGATGATATTGACGCTGCATGTGGGCAGTTAGTGGGTCAAGTGGCTGACAGAACCCGTCGTGCTGAACAGTGGCAGAAAAAAGTCACACAGCGTCAAGAGATTTTGCGTACACAAGGATAAATTGAGGGCAGGCTTTGAGTATTCCAAAGTTAAAAACGGTTTTATGTATGGGGATTGCAGTTGCATTTCTGGTAAGTGGTTGCCAGACAACGCATACGCAAAAAAAAGACCCTGAGAAAGCGGTAAAGGTGCGTACACAACTTGCTGCTGAACATATCCGTTCGGGTGACTTGGACTCAGCAAAGCGAGCTCTTGATCAAGCTTTAAGTGTAGATAGCCGCGATGCTACTGCAAATATGATGATGGGTATTTTGCTACAGCAAGAAGGTAGCAAACCCAATTTAGAAAAAGCAGAACATTATTTTAAAAGAGCAATTTCATCTGAACCGGATAATGCTCAAGCACATAATAATTATGGTACTTATTTATATCAAATGGAGCGTTATAATGATGCGGTTGAGCAATTTCGTATTGCTGGCGCAACATTAGGTTATGACCAACGCTATCAGGCATTAGAAAATCTGGGGCGTATTTATTTAAAATTGGGTGATGTTGCGAATGCTGAAAAAACATTCAAACAAGCACTCCTTGCTAACCGCGACTCTTATATTTCAATGTTAGAGTTAGCGGAAATTTTTTATTTGCAGCAGCAGATTCCGGCTGCCACACAAATGTATGAGCAATATGTTCGTACAGTGGGGCAGAAAAATCAGGGTGCAAGAGCACTTTGGATTGGTGTAAGAGTGGCTCGAGCCAATGCGGATAAAATGGGAATGCAAGTGTTAGTAAACCAGTTACGTGCTTTGTTCCCGGAAAGTCCAGAATATCAACGTTATTTGCAATTACAGTATAGTACTGAGGCCGTATGGAAATAAATCCTAATTCACAGCAGCCAACTGGCTCAAGCTTACCGACTTCTGCTTTAGGAAATATTCAACGTCCTGGTGAGTATTTACGTCAAATTCGAGTTGCTCAGAATAAAGAGTTAGGGCAAGTTTCTTCAGATTTAAATATGCCGGTTAAGACCTTGACCGCTTTAGAGCAAGATGACTATAAATCATTGCCGGAAGCGACTTTTATTAAGGGTTATTACCGTTCATATGCAAAATATTTAAATACGGACGCGACGGCAATTATTCAGCGTTTCGATGAGATTTATGCAAATGATACTGGGCTGTTACCAAATCATGCCTTAAATAATTCGCCAATTAAAATCATGGGTAAACTCCCGGGTTCTAATAGTGATCGTAATAAGAAATGGTTAAAGCGCGCACTTCTTGCTGTTGTAATTCTTGCTGTTGTGTCATTGCTTGTTATGGGTGTCCAAAAATGGACTTCAAAGAAAGAAGATGCTGATTTACCTAAAGTAAATCAATCGAATGTTGAAGTTTTACCTATGCAAGGGGCTACCACCTCAACAGTGGGTGATCAATTGGTGTTAAACTTTAACCGACCAACTTCTGTTCATATTGTTGATGCAACAGGTAAAGTTTTGGCGACAGGTCGTCAGTCATCAACTTTAAACTTAACTGGTGAGTCTCCATTCCAGATTCGTCTTGATGATGCAACGGCTGTGTCATTAAGTCTAAACCAAGAACAGATTTCATTGTCTCCATATACGGTAAACGGTAAAGCAGAATTCCGTTTATCCCGCTAATACCATGAGTTGAGCGATACAATGATAGAGAACCCAATTAAACGTCGACCAACACGTAAAATCCGTGTTGGTTCGGTGTATGTCGGTGGCGATGCACCTATTAGTGTGCAAAGTATGACAAATACCGAAACTTGCGATGTCGATGCAACCGTTGCTCAAATCGAGCGTTGTGTTGATGCAGGTGCTGATATTATGCGTGTTTCGGTCCCATCTATGGAGGCTGCTGAGGCATTTGGTGCGATCCGTAAACGTGTTTCAGTTCCATTGGTGGCTGATATTCACTTTGACCATAGAATTGCTCTGGCAGTTGCAGACTATGGTGCAGACTGTTTACGTATTAACCCAGGCAATATTGGCTCAGACCAGAAAGTGCGTGAAGTCGTTGCTGCGGCGCGTCATCATGGCATTTCTATGCGTATTGGGGTCAATGCGGGTTCTTTAGAAAAAGATTTACAAAAGAAATATGGCGAACCTACAGGTGAGGCGCTGCTTGAATCAGCACTACGTCATATTGATATTTTAGATCGTCTCAACTTCCATGAATTTAAAGTCAGCGTAAAAGCATCAAATGTGTTTTTAACCATGGATGCTTATCGTTTACTTTCAAAGCAAATTGATAACCCATTACATCTAGGTGTGACTGAAGCTGGTATTTATCGTACAGGTACTGTGAAGTCGGCGATTGCCCTTGGCGGATTGTTGATGGAAGGTATTGGCGATACGATGCGTATTTCGCTTGCCGCCGAACCGGAAGATGAAATCAAGATTGGTTTCGATATCTTAAAATCACTAGGGCTTCGTTCTAACGGGATTAACTTTATTGCTTGCCCAAGTTGTTCTCGCCAAGAATTTAATGTTATTCAGGTAATGCAAGCATTGGAAGAGCGTTTAGAAGATATTCGTACTCCAATGGATGTGTCGGTAATTGGTTGTAAAGTAAACGGCCCGGGTGAAGCAAAAGAAGCTGACATCGGGGTTGTTGGGGCTGCGCCTCGCTCATTGGTTTATCGTAATGGTGAAAAAAGCCATTTAATCGATACCGATCAATTGGTTGATGAAATCGAAACTATGGTTCGTCAACGTGTCCAAGAGCTTGAAGAAGCTAAATCTAAAGAAATTATTCGTAGTTCATCATGAGTTCAATCGTCGCAATCAAAGGTTTTAATGACATCTTGCCATCGCAAACAGTAGCGTGGAGACGTCTCGAGCAACATTTAGCATCTTTAATGGATGCTTATGGATATCAACAAATTCGTTTGCCGATTGTTGAACAAACGGGCTTGTTTAAACGTGCTATTGGTGATGCTACCGATATTGTTGAAAAAGAAATGTATACCTTTTTCGACAAAGGTAATCCACCAGAGTCATTAACCTTACGTCCAGAGGGTACAGCAGGTTGTGTTCGTGCATTGGTTGAACATAATTTGTTGCGCGGTGCTACGCCACGCGTGTGGTATATGGGACCTATGTTCCGTTATGAAAAACCACAAAAAGGACGTTACCGTCAGTTCCACCAATTTGGTGTGGAAACTTTCGGTGTTGCGACTCCTGATATTGAAGCTGAAGTTATCTTGATGACAGCTCGCTTATGGAAACGTATGGGCGTTGATCACATGGTTCAACTTGAGTTAAATACTTTGGGTGAAAAAGATGAGCGTACAGAATACCGTAATGCTTTAGTTGCGTTTTTAAACGAGCATAAAGATGCGTTGGATGAAGACTCACAGCGTCGTTTAACAACAAATCCATTACGTATTTTAGATTCTAAAATTGAATCGACTCAGAAAATTCTAGAAAATGCGCCGAAATTATATGACTTTTTGAAAGAAGATAGTTTAAGTCACTTCCAACAATTGCAAGATTATTTGACTGCTGCGGGTGTTAAATTTGTCATTAATCAAAAATTGGTGCGTGGTCTGGACTATTACAACAAAACCGTTTTTGAATGGACAACAACTGCACTTGGTTCGCAAGGTACTGTGTGCGGCGGTGGTCGTTATGATGGTCTTGTTGGTCAGCTAAAAGGTAAGCCGGATCAATCTGTACCTGCTGTTGGCTTTGGGATGGGGATGGAGCGCTTATTGCTTCTGGTTGAGCAAGTTGAACAGGCTCAAGTTATACGTGATTGTGAAGTCTTCTTGGTTGCAGAACCTGCTTATCAAACCAAAGCTTTGATTTTAGCAGAACAATTACGTGACCAGTTAGAAGCTGCAAATAGCAGTATTCGAATCAAAACAGGTTCACAAGGCAGCATGAAGAGTCAGATGAAAAAAGCTGATCAGGCTGGGGCTGTTTACGCCATGATTTTAGGTGAGCGTGAATGGGAAGCGCAGCAACTTGCTATCAAAGAGTTAGCAACAGCTGAGCAGTCTCAAGTTGCGCTGGCTGAGCTTGTACCATTCTTAATCGAAAAATTTACAAAATAAACTGAAACATCTGGAAAAGGACAATCACATGAGTGTAAGTGATGAAGAACAATTCGACAGCTTAAAGTCGTTCGCCAAAAAATATGGTTCTGCCATGATTAGCGGGATTCTCATTGCATTGATTGCCTTTTTTGGGTGGGAATACTGGCAAAAAAGAAATCTTGCGAGCAGCCAGACAGAAACTGCAAAAGTACAACAGTTAATGGATGAGGCAAATGCAAGTGCTGATAATCCTAATGCTTTAACTTCGGTAACTGCATCGGCAGATAAAATCGTAAAAGATGATATCGATTCTGTTCAGGCGATACAGACTCAGTTTGTGTTAGCAAAATTAGCTTATGAAAAACAAGACTATGCTGCTGCTGAAAAAGCATTGAAGAAAGTCGAAAATTCAAAAGTAAAAGATGAAGGTTTGATTCAGGTTGTAAAATTGCGTTTAGCAGATGCACAATTGGCGCAAAACAAATATGATGAAGCACTGAAAACTTTGTCTGGTAACGTCGATCCTGCGTTTAAAGCAACAGTAGAAGAGTTACGTGGTGATATCTTTGTTGCTAAGAAAGATGTTGATTCTGCTAAAAAAGCGTATCAGGCAGCATGGGATTCGTTACTGGAACGTAAACAAGAACGACAAATTTTACAAATTAAACTCGAAAGTGTTGGCGTTTTAGTTGAAGATCCACAGATTGAGCGCCCAATTTTGGAAACACAGGTGGAAGAGTCTTAATGAATCAGAAATTCAAACTGCCTTTGGCAATTGCAATCGCATCAGCTGTACTGGTGGGATGTTCTAGCAACAAAGTAAAAGAAGCAAAACCAAATCCGCTACCGAAATTGACTGAGTCGAAAAAGACTCTAGTACCCGTGTTTTCGCGCAGTGTTTCTTCTACTGATAAGGCAGATCCGTTACGTTTGCAGCTTGATGCAAGTGAGGGCGTGGTCTTTACGCTTGACCCAAAAGGTGAGGTCGCTGCATATCGTGGCAAGGAACGCATTTGGGAGAAAAAAGTCAGCAAATTAGGCTTGAGCTCTGGTGTTGAAGCTGCTGAAGGAATTGTTGTTGTTGGTAATAGTAAAGGTCAACTTTTTGCTTTAGATCAGGCAACAGGTGAACAAAAGTGGACTGCGCAGTTATCTGGTGCACTATTAAGTCCTTCTTTAGTTCAGTCTGGACGCGTTATTACCATTGCTAATGATGGTACTGTATTTGCCCATGATGCTGCTTCAGGCCAACAAGTTTGGGCTTATAAATTGCCAAATGTCCAATTTAGTTTACGTGGTCAGGCGTCACCGGTGAGTCTTGATCCGCGTACCGTATTAATCGCATCTGCAAATGCGTATGTTTATGCAATTGATACGATTAGTGGTATTCCACGTTTCCAACGCCGTGTTGCGGTAAGTGAAGGTCGTTCTGATATTCAACGTTTGATTGATATCGATGGTGATCCTACTGTTGCTGGACAGTTTATGGTAACGACTAGTTTCCAAGGACAAGTGACTGTAACTGATCTAGCTTCTCAACGTGTAGTTTGGAGTGAAGACTCAAGCAGCACGAAGCGTCCAGAAGTTTATGACAATAAAGTATTTGTTTCATCAACTGATGGTAAGTTAACTGCTTATGATTTAACGACAGGCGAACAAGTTTGGCAAAATGATAGTTTATTAAACCGTCATTTAAGTAACCCTGTTGTGTTGGGATCGGATCTTATTGTTGGTGATTTAGATGGCGTATTACATCTTGTTGATCCTGCAACAGGTAAGTTGATTGGTCGTTCAAAAACAAGTGGTGAGGTCAATACATTACGTGTTATTGAGAACCAACTTTACGTTTCGACCAGAAAAGGCGATTTAAGTATTTGGCAGAATCGTTAATTTCGTTTGCTTGTGCTAAAATAGCCGCTTAACAAATTACGCTGTTAAAAAAATATCGGGGTGTTTGAATTAAATCAGTTCAAAGCCCCGTCTTTTATTATGGTCATATCTGACCTTAAAATATATCTCCTGTATTGTTTCTAATGCTCATGCCATGAGATATGGCTGGTCTTGAATTAAGGTTATTGTATGAAACCCGTTATTGCGCTCATTGGTCGTCCGAATGTCGGAAAATCAACGTTATTTAACCAGATTACCAAGAGTCGTGATGCACTTGTAGCCGACTTCGCGGGTCTGACTCGTGACCGTAAATATGGTGATGCGACTTATCAAAATAAGTCTTTCATTGTTGTTGATACTGGTGGTATCGGTGAGAGTGAAGGCGGTATCGATAACTACATGGCCGAGCAGTCAAAAACAGCGATCAATGAAGCAGATATTATTATTTTTGTGGTTGATGCTCGTGCTGGATTGTTAGCTTCTGATGAGCAAATTGCTCGTGAACTACGTACTTTAGGCAAGAAAATTTATCTTGTTGCGAACAAGGTAGATGGTGTTCATGCTGAAGCAGCGTTGGTTGAGTTCTATAAACTTGGTATGGGTGAACCATTACAAGTTGCAGCGACCCATGGTCGTGGCGTACAGCAAATGCTGGAAGATGTACTTGCAGAAGTTCCAGAAGATGAAAACCCTGAAGAACATGACAAAGATACTGGTTTACGCTTAGCAATTATTGGTCGTCCTAACGTTGGTAAGTCAACACTGGTCAACCGTTTGCTTGGTGAAGACCGTGTGGTGGCATTTGACCAACCAGGTACAACTCGTGACTCGATTTACATTCCTTTTGAGCGTGAAGGCCGTAAATACACCTTAATTGATACAGCAGGTGTGCGTCGTAAAGGTAAAGTTGATGAAATGATTGAGAAGTTCTCAATTGTTAAAACTTTGCAAGCAATGAAAGATGCACATGTTGTCGTGGTTGTAGTCGATGCGCGTGAAGGTATTGTTGAGCAAGACTTGCATTTAATTGGCTATGCGCTTGAAGCTGGTCGTGCCATGGTTATTGCCATCAACAAATGGGATAACATGTCTGAATACGACCGCAAGCAGTGTAAGCTTGATGTTGAACGTCGTTTTGACTTTATTCCATGGGCAAAAATCCATTTAATTTCTGCTTTACATGGAACTGGGGTAGGTGATTTATATCCTTCTATCCACCGTGCTTATGAGTCTGCGAACTTAAAAGTATCACCAGCTAAATTGACTCAAATTTTGAGTGATGCGACAGAAGCCCATCAACCACCAATGATTAGCGGTCGTCGTATTAAAATGCGTTATGCACATATGGGTGGTCAGAATCCACCGACTATTGTGATTCATGGTAATAAGGTTGATAAGACACCTGCCGATTATCGCCGTTATTTAGAAAACGTGTTCCGTAAAGTGTATAAACTCGAAGGTACACCAGTTCGTATTGACTTTAAAACTTCTGAAAACCCGTTTGAAGGTCGTAAGAGTCAGGTTGATGAACGTACTGCTGCACGTCGCCGTCGTTATATTCAGAAATTTAAGAAAGCAGAGAAAAAATTTAACCGTTAAGTTTTTTATTGTTCAAAAACCCAAAGTTTTCTTTGGGTTTTTTATTACATGGTTTAATAAGTTATTGGTATTTTTTATATTAGCTTTAGTCCCTCATGGGATGGATTTAGAAAGATGAATGATAGGAAAATTGAAGTTTATATAGGAAAGCTCAATGAGTTTTTAAAACAAGAACAACAAAACTTTCCAGACTTCCGTTCATTTAATCATTATAAAAAACAACAAATACAGAGTGTCAGAAATCGACTGATTGCAGAGAAACTCCAACTCACGTCAATGGAATTGGAGTTTGCCAAGCATGAACATGGTAAACCTTATTTATTGAATCACACTTTGCATTTTAATCACTCACATAGCCAACAATACTACGCTTTAGCCATGAGCGAACAAGTTAAAGATATTGGGGTAGATGCTGAGGAACTGGATCGAAATGTACGCTTAGATGCTTTAGCAAAACATGCCTTTCATCCCGATGAATATGAAACATGGCTAAGCTTAGAACAAGATAGAGAATATTGGTTCAAAGTCTGGACCACAAAAGAAGCCGTTTTAAAAGCTTCAGGATTAGGTATACGTTTAGATTTAAATACGTTAAATACTCAGGCACATCCTACCGATCATGGTGGAGTCTGTTCTCACCCACTTAATGGGACATTTGCTTATCAGAATTTTATTGTTGGCAATATGATATTAACCGTGGCATGGCGTTCAGAGTTATCTTGCCGTGGTTTTCAGTTTCCGTCTATTCAGCTTCACTCACTTGACCGTTAAATCTAAATAGCACACATAAAAAAACCGCGTAATACGCGGTTTTTTTATTAAAAGGAGAAGCTAAAAAATTAAGCTTGACCTTCAACAGCAGCAGCTTGAGCACGTTGCATGTTAGCTTCAAACTCGGCATCAAAGTTGATTGGAGTAAGAAGTAACTGTGGGAAGCTACCTTTAGTTACTAAATCATTTACAGCTTCACGTAAGAACGGGAACAAAATATTTGGGCAATATGCGCCTAAAATATAAGGTAAACGCTCTTCTTCAATGTTGTCGATCAAGAAAATACCTGATTGAGTTACATCTACAATGAACGCTGTTTCGTTGTCGTTATCGGCTTGTACCACAACTTTTAAAGAAACTTCAAAGTGAGTTGGGTCAATCTTTTCTGCAGCAGAAGAAAGATTGATATTAAGTTCAGGTTGCCATTGTTTAGTAAAAACCTGCGCCCCAGGAACCTCAAAAGAAATATCTTTTGTATAAATACGCTCTAAAGCTAATTGTGGTTGAACTTGTTGTTCTTCGCTCATTGTTTTTTCCTTAATATGGATGCGATGTTAAGCCAATAATTCGTCGAGTTTACCTTCACGCTCTAAAGCATAAAGTTGGTCAAAACCACCGATAAACTGATCGTTAATGAAAATTTGTGGGACAGTACGATGATTTGTGCGTTGCATTAATTCAACACGTACTTCTGGTGCTTCAACAGAAAGATTTACTTCTTTATAAGCAACACCTTTACGCTCAAGTAACTGTTTAGCACGAACACAATACGGGCATACAGAAGTTGAGTAAACAATGACATTTGCAGCCATGATAATTCTCCTTAAGCTTTTGGTTTGCTTTTAACAAGAGGTAAGCCTTGTGCTTTCCAGTTACTAATACCACCATCAAGACGATAGCTATCGTGGTGAGCAACTTTTTGCAAAGCACTTCCAGCAACTTGCCCCAAGTTGCAAATAAATACCAGTGGACGGTCACTTGCTTTTAATTCGTCAGCATGACTTGCGATTTGGCTATACGGAATATTGCGACTGCCACTAATGTGACCTTCGCGGAAATCTTTGCTATCGCGTAAGTCAATCAAAAGAGCATTTTTCGCTTTCACTAAAATACCAAGCGACTGTGGAGAAATTTTACGACCGTTACGTTGACCTTCAAAAATGAAGAACAACACGATCAAGACTCCGAGCGTACCAAACAAAATGGGGTGATTCCCCATAAACTCTAACCAGCGTTCCACAAGTCACCTAAAAAAATTAAAAAACAAAATTGACCTAGAGTATAGCGTATATAGATGGTGATCAAAATCACCACTTCAAGGGCAAATAGGGCAGAAAATCAGTTTTTTTGCTGCGCTTCTTGAATCTCATCGATTAAACGCAAAAAGCTATCTAAACGTCGTGGCAAAATTTCACCCGCTTCAACGGCCTGTTTAAGCCCACAATTCTTTTCATGAGTATGTGTGCAATTACGGAATTGGCAAGATCCTAGATGTGCGGCAATGTCAGGAAAGCCCATACGAATTTTTTCTAAATCGAGATGCCAAAGCCCAAACTCACGAATTCCCGGAGAATCAATTAAGGCACCATTTTTACCGAAGTTGATTAAGCGCGTAGAGGTTGTCGTGTGTTGTCCAAGTGCAGAATTTTCAGAAATAACATTAGTTTTTTGCTCTGCATCTGGAATGAGCACATTAATTAAAGAGCTTTTTCCTACGCCTGATTGCCCTACAAATGCTACGGTTTCACCATCTAAACGCTCAGATAAAGCAGAGATATCTCCCTTCTTGGACTGACAAATCATCACTTCATAACCCAAGGTTTTATATTCTTCTAATAAGGTAAGAATTGGGTCATTTTCAGTGAGTAAATCAGACTTATTGAGGACCAAAAGAGCAGGAATGTTAGCGTCTGCACAAGCAACTAGATATCGATCGATTAACGTTGGAGCTGGTTCAGGAAGCGGTGAAAATACAATCACAATCAAACTGATATTCGCGGCCACTGGTTTAACTTTGTGATAGCGGTCAGGGCGGGTAAGTAAAGATGTACGTGGGTGAATGGCTGTAATAATGCCTAAACCAGTATTTGGATCTGCCTGCCATTTAACACGATCACCAGTTACAAGTAACTCAAGATTAGTTCGAGTATGGCAACGCCAAACGCTATTGAGTTCGATCGGCTTCCAGAATGGTTCTGGTTCTCCTTCGGCAACTTGTGGTTTTTCTGGGTGATGCTCCTCAGGTACAGAGAGGGCTTGTACTTCAAGTTGACGGCCATAATGTTGTACAACGAGTCCGTCTAGATCCTGTGAAGTATCGATCTCTTCTTGGCGAGTTTTATGCTGTTTTTCAATACGACGTTGCTGTTGTTCAGTTAAACGACGCTTACGAATTAAAGCCATTCATATCCCAAAAAAACCATTGTTTGAAGACCGCAAAAATAGCATGAAGCAGCTATAGAATTACAGCGCGGAAGCAAGAAATTTGCTACTATTGATGTTTTTACGGCATTTTAGAACGTACATTCATGAGCAGTACTTTAAATACACGATTAATTTGGATTGATCTGGAAATGACCGGATTAGATACCGATAATGATCAAATTATTGAAATCGCAACAATTATTACAGATGATCATTTAAATGTACTTGCCGAAGGTCCAGTTTTGGCTATTCATCAACCTGATCGTATTTTAAATGCAATGGATGAATGGAACACTCGTCAACATGGGCAGTCTGGACTGATTGAACGAGTCCGTCGCAGTAAGTTAACAGCCCGTGATGCTGAGTTACAAACTTTAGAATTCCTAAAAAAATGGGTAAATCCAAAAGTTTCACCAATGTGCGGTAACTCAATTTGTCAGGATCGCCGTTTCTTACACCGTCTTATGCCTGAACTTGAGCAGTATTTCCATTATCGTAATCTTGATGTATCTACGGTAAAAGAGCTTTCAAAACGCTGGCGTCCTGAAATTATGAGTGGCCTGAAAAAAAATGCATCACATTTAGCAATGGATGATATTCGTGACTCAATTTCAGAGTTGAAATATTACCGCGAATATTTCTTTATCATGAATACAGATGGTAAAGATTGATTACGTTGTAGACGTGATATGAAAGGGAGGCTATTGCCTCCTTTTTTATTACTTAAAGGACCTTGTTACAATAATGCCGATTGCTTAATTTGGCTTTCATATTCATTTTGCTTAAAATGATATTTTAAATTTTTATTATAAAAAGAGAGCATTTATGCAAAGTAATAACCCGATACTGACGCGTGTTGAAACGGTCAGTGATTATAGTCAACCGATGACTGTGCAAGGTGCCATTCAAAAATCTGTTATGTTGACGGTCATTGCAGCTGCAGTGGGTGTCGCTTTATTTTTCTATTCAGCCTTTACTGCAAATGTTGGTATTGCTTACGCGGCTTCAATTGTGGGTGCAATTGGTGGCTTGGTTTTAGCTTTAATTACAACGTTTAAACCAACGACCGCGCCAACATTGGCAATTCCGTATGCCTTATTTGAAGGGGCTTTTTTAGGTGGTATTTCGTTTACTTTCCAGTTGAAATACCCAGGTGTTCCACTTCAGGCTTTATTAGCAACCTTTGTCACCACTTTGGTGATGTTTGGTTTATATAAATTCCAAATTATCCGCGCAACTGAAAAGTTCAAGTCAGTTGTAATCTCTGCATCTTTGGCAATTTTTATTGTATTTATTGTGCAGATGATCATGCGTTTAGCATTTGGTTCAAGTGTTCCTTATATTTTTGAAAGTAACTGGTTAGGTATTGGTTTTGCTGCATTCGTCGCGGTCATTGCTTCGCTTAACCTAATTTTAGATTTTGATTTAATCGAAACTAATGCAGCTTATCGTGCACCAAAATTCATGGAATGGTTGTGTGGTATCGCATTACTTGCAACTTTAGTATGGATGTATATTTCTTTCTTACGCTTACTGGGTTTATTGTCTGACGACTAAGATTGAATTCATCTAGAAGTCGCTCCTCATCAGGAGCGATTTTTTTTCGTGCGATTTTTGAAAAAAGATGCATTATGCAATTTCGAAAACCGCCGAATATTGGCATTATGCTTGAAATTGTTTTGAGTGAGATCGGCATGACACAAGGACTTTTAGCAGGTAAGCGCTTTTTGATTGCAGGCGTTGCTAGTAAATTATCAATTGCTTTTGGTATTGCACAAGCATTACACCGTGAAGGTGCAGAGCTTGCGTTTACTTATCCAAACGAAAAATTAAAAAAACGTGTGGATGAATTTGCTGAGCAATTCGGTTCTAAGCTTGTGTTTCCATGTGATGTTGCTGTTGATGCTGAAATTGATAATGCATTTGCAGAACTTGCAAAACATTGGGATGGTGTAGACGGTGTTGTACACTCAATTGGCTTCGCACCTGCACATACACTTGACGGTGACTTCACTGACGTGACTGACCGTGAAGGTTTTAAAGTTGCTCATGACATCAGTGCATACAGCTTTGTTGCAATGGCACGTGCTGCAAAACCTTTATTACAAGCTCGCCAAGGTTGTTTATTAACTTTGACTTACCAAGGTTCTGAGCGCGTTATGCCTAACTACAACGTAATGGGTATGGCAAAAGCTTCTTTAGAAGCTGGTGTTCGCTATTTAGCATCAAGCCTTGGTGTTGATGGTATCCGTGTAAACGCGATTTCTGCGGGTCCAATCCGTACTTTGGCTGCATCTGGTATTAAGTCTTTCCGTAAAATGTTAGATGCCAATGAAAAAGTTGCGCCGTTAAAGCGTAACGTAACGATTGAAGAAGTAGGTAACGCAGCATTATTCCTATGCTCACCTTGGGCTTCAGGTATTACTGGTGAAATTCTATATGTAGATGCTGGTTTCAATACTGTAGGTATGAGCCAATCTATGATGGATGATGAATAATTAGATTGCTCTAAATTATTTAACAAAGCCGCTTTTATAGCGGCTTTGTTTTAACAATCTGTTTTCGCTTTTTATGTCATTTCAAAATTAATATAAATATAGGTCTATAGTCTAATTATTCGGTTTTGGGATATGGTCCTTCAATAAACCATTCATGATCTTTGTAATATTCAAGCCATTCATCAAACATAGGATCATCTATACCGCAGCGCGAGAATTCATCTTGCAGAGTGCAGGAAAATGAATTGCTCTCCATGCTCCATTTAATAGATTTGATTTTTTGGTTTCTTTCAAAAGGAAAGTCAATTTCTAAGCCAATGAAAGGAATAAATGGCATCTCAATCGTTTTATATGCAACCGCCCAATTATTCGATTGGTCTAAATTTTGACGATCCCAAATATATAGGAGAAGGTGAACTTTATGCGTATTGTTATTATTATCCATGTTAAGAGACCTGTTTATAATTTAATAAATACTTGAATATCCAATTTGTTAAGCCGTACTTTGGTGATTTTATATCGCTACGCAGAGTTTATGTGGCAAAAGTACATAGTTAAGCAATTTATACTATTTGTTTTCTCATATATTCTTTTGCTTGGTTTAATATATCTTCACCCATTGTTTTAGAAATTAAGTCATCAAGTTCACCTGCTATAAATTGTTCGAAAGAAACAGACTTTGAACCACTCGAATGAGCAAAACGCCCATATGTACAAATGACATTTTTTTCTTTGTGAATTATTAATTCATATAGCTCATCTCCAATGTTGTCTAAAGTCCACTTTTTGATAATTCCATTTACCCAAGGTTCGTGCATTTAACTAGTCTCTTTTGATATATCGTTGTAATAATAAAATATAATTAATTGGATTTTCTATCTTATTTTTATCGACATATAAAAACAATATTTTCGTCAAGATGCATAATAATCAGGAGTTACCAGCCCTTCGAAAATGAGCTGATAACTCTAATTGAATAAAGAAATAGCATCTATAGTGCTATTAATTCGGCAGTTCTTTTACAGGTGAACCACCTAAAGCTTGCATGAGAGTGACATACGCGTTGTATTGGCTTTGCTTGGTTTCAACGAGGCTTAAACGTGCAGTACGTGTGGTTTGCTGTGCATCGAGAAGAGTCTTTAATGCAACAGCACCATAGCGATAACGGACTTCGGTTAAACGTTCAGTTTTTTCTGCAAGTTCAACATTACGCTCTTGTAATGCTACTTGTTTGTTGAGTTCGGTACGACTCGATAAAGCATTTTCTACATCAGCAAAAGCCTGATAAAGCGTTTGACGATATTGAATAATCGCTTTTTCATAATCTAGATTGCTAATCGCGATATCTTTCTTCATATCGTTATATTGCAAAAACGGTAAGCTCAAACTTGCCCCAAGCGTGAGGGCAGGGTTACGTAATAACTCTGTTAACGATGTGCTGCTTGAGCCCAAACTACTGGTTAAGCTAATCGATGGATAGTAGCTCGCTTTAGTAGCATCTTTAGTGGCTAATGCTTTTCTTAAACGTAGCTCACTTGCTTGCAAATCAGGGCGGCGCGATAAAATGTCGGCAGGTAAGCCAGCACCAATTGCAGGTAGAGCAGTGCGTGGTAAACGCTTTGGCTCTTGAATATTTAATTGCTGCAATGGTTCATGCAATAACACCGCAATGGCTGTGCGAGTTTCAACCAGTTGTTGTTCAATTTGGCTTAAACTCGCTTTCTGGCTTTGTACTGATTGTTCTGCTTGAGTCAGATCTACACCTGAAACGGCACCAGCTTTATATTGAATCTGTACCAAGTCATAAAGCTTTTGAGAGGTTGCTAGACTTTGCTGGGCAGTTGTGTAGCGCTCATTTAAATAACCCAGTTGCCAATAAAGTTTGGCAGTAGTTGCAATTAAACTTTGTCCCGTAGCTTGTAAGTCTTGTTCAGTCGCTAAAGCTTCCCATTTACTTGCTTCGGTTTGGCGGGCAAGCTTACCAAACAAATCAAGCTCATAGCTTACCCCAGCACTCATGGAAAGACCTTTAGCACTGTCATCTCCCGAATTTAAATCGAAAGAATGTCCTGTAGAAACACTAGAGCTCGTTCGCAAGCCTTGTTTGTTAGCGGTTAAATCAGCTTGTAGACGGGCTTGCTTTAAAGTAATACCTGCAACTGCTAAATCGCTATTACGTTCTAATACGTTGTTTACGAGTTGGTTGAGCTGTGCGTCGTTAAAAAGCGTCCACCAACGGTCAGAATATTGATCGGCAGACATGGTTTTTGTTTTTGCTGTGTCATATTGAAAACTACCCGGAACTTGTACTGCAGGTGTTTCATAAGGTGTTTTTACTACAGCCGCACATCCTACAAGAGAACCTGTGAGAAGGAGTGCTGTGCTGAGTTTAGTCATAGAGAAAGACATGCAATTTTCCTTATTCTCGAGATAGTGCGGCAACAGGGTCAAGTTTCGCGGCATTCTTGGCTGGTAAGAAACCAAAAACGACCCCAATCAGTGTTGAACAGACAAAGGCTGCAATAATTGAGGTGCTTGAATAAGCCACACTAAAGTTACCACCAGCAAATTTATTAATAAGTTGTCCAAGTCCAAGCGACAATAAGACGCCAAGCACACCACCAATTAAACACACTAAAATTGCTTCAATCAGGAATTGCTGCAAAATATCACTTTGACGCGCACCTACGGCCATACGTACACCGATTTCTTGAGTACGTTCAGTCACCGAAACCAACATAATATTCATCACCCCGATACCACCAACCACCAGTGAAATTACGGCAATTGCAGAAACTAGAAGTGTCATTGTGCTGGTTGTTTTCTCAATGGTTTGACGGATACTGTCACTGTTCATAGTGAAAATATCTTGTGCACCATGGCGCTGGGTTAATAAATTCACAATCGCATTTTCTGCGGCAGCAGTTGAATATTTGTCATTAATACGAACCACGATATTACGTACATTAGATTGTCCTAACATACGGCTCATTACGGTTGTATAAGGCATATAGACATTTAGCGTGTCATCTGAACCCATACCGCTTGTTTGTGGCTCAACAACACCAATAATACGAGCAGGTACACTACCAAGTAAGACTACTTGACCGATTGGGTTAGTACCGTCACTAAAAAATTGTTTTTGAGTATTGGTATCAATGACCACATCCTGTGAGCGATCACGAACACTACGTTGATCAAAAGTTTGTCCATCTTTAAAGACCAAACCTTTCACATCGAAATAATCGTTACTCACACCATTAATGGTCGCGTTAGCTTCATTTTGTTGATAACGCATGGTTTTGGATGTACTAACGATTGGGCTGACTGCACTAACATACGGTTGAGTCATTAACGCATCGGCATCGGCAGGCACCAAGGTTTTAAAACTTGCAGTTTTAGAGTTGTCACCAAAACCACGGCCCTGAAATACCGTAATCGTATTTGTTCCTAGACTGCTAATATTACTTAAAATTTGCTGTTGAGAGCCTTTACCTAGCGCGACAACCGTAACAACCGATGCAATACCAATAATGATCCCAAGCATGGTTAAAAAAGTACGCATGCGGTGGGCATTCATAGACAGTAAAGCCATTTGGAAGGCTTCAGATAAACGGTCTAAAGTAGAGCGCCATGCAGAAATACTTTTGCCTTTCTTCTGTTTACCTTGTAAAGCAGGCGCCGCATCAGGATCAGATTTGATTGGTTCAGCTGCTTGATCTGGAACATTAGGGCGGTCACTAATAATTTCTCCGTCACTAATCTCGATAATGCGAGTCGCATTTTTTGCAACTTGCATATCGTGGGTGACTAAAATAATAGTGTGACCTGCAGCATTGAGTTCACGCAAGATACGCATCACCTCAACACCACTATGAGAGTCGAGTGCCCCCGTCGGTTCATCTGCCAGAATAACGTCACCGCCATTCATCAGCGCACGGGCAATAGAAACACGTTGCTGCTGACCGCCAGAAAGTTGGCTTGGTCTATTAAGTGTTTTAGTACCTAAACCTAATTCAGTCAGTAGAGCCGTTGCGCGTTGTTTACGCTCAGAAGGTGTAACACCTGCATAAACAGCTGGAACTTCAACGTTACCCTCAGCAGATAAGTCACCAAGTAAATGATAGCGTTGGAAAATAAAACCAAAATATTCACGGCGTAGTCGAGCCAGCTGATCTGGCTCAAGTTTACCTGTTTCTTGTCCATTAACCTTGTAACTACCACTCGTAGGTCGGTCCAAACAACCCAGAATATTCATGAGGGTCGATTTACCAGAACCAGACTGGCCGACAATGGCAACCAGTTCACCTTCATAAATGGTCAGGTCAATGCCTTTTAAAATTTGTATCGTGCTTTCGCCAGCAGGGAATTCCCGGACTAGATTGCTGACTTCAAGCAAAGCTTGTTTTGTCATGCTTACATTCCCATTGGGCCACTACGGCGACGGTTATTACTACTATTTGCTGATGCAGCAGAAGTATCGGCACTATCGGCAATGACAACTTGATCACCTTGTTTTAAGCCCGCAAGAACTTGCGCATTTACACGGTTGTTAATGCCAACCAAAATTTGAGTTGGTTTAGTTGTGCCATCAGCTTGTAATACACGTACAACACTTAGCGTTAATTTACCTTGTTCAACGAGTTGTTTTTGTTCAGTAGTCAAGTTTAGGCGTTGTAGACGAGCTCCGTTTCCTTGAGATTTTTTAGCTGCTTCAGGTGAAGAACTTGATTTATCAGATGATTGGCCTGATTTTCTTTGACCTGAAAATTGTTTACTACTTAAAGCAGAAGATGGAACCAATAAAGCATTTTTAGCTGAATTTAATACGATATAAACTTGTGCAGTCATATCAATACGCAATTTACCATCGGTATTTGGCACATCGAATAAGGCATTGTAGTAAACAGCCGAGCTTGTTGTTGAGTTTGTAGAGCTTGTTGATTCGCTAGAAATTGAGTCTGGAGCTGGTTCAATCTGACGTAATGTTGCATAGCGCTTAGTTTCATCACCTAAAGTTGTAAAGTAAACCTGTTGTCCTTTTTCAACTTTCATAATGTCAGCTTCACTCACCTGCGCCTTAATCGTCATGTTTTGTAGTTTTGCAATTTTGACAATTGTTGGAGCGCTTTGGTTTGCGTTTACAGTTTGGCCTTCTTCGGTCACAATCGCGACAACCGTACCATCAGTTGGAGCTACAATACGTGTGTAACCAATGTTGGTTTGTGCCGTAGATTTTGTGACTTTTGCAGATTCGATTTGTGCATCTAATGCTTTAATTTGTGCCTGAGCTGTTTTATAGCTTGCTTCAGCCGATTCTAAATCTGCACGTGGCGTTGCATCTTGCGCATACATTTGTTGCTGACGGCGGTATTCAAGTTGTTTTTCATTTAAAGAAGCAACTTGTTGAAGGCGCTGCGCTTCTAAATTTTTAATGTTTGCATCAGAAGTTTTTAAGCTATTTTCTTGGGTGGTTGAGTCAATTTGTGCAATGAGTTGACCTTGTTTAACCTGATCGCCCAACTGTACATACATCTTTTTAACCTGACCAGATACCTGTGCACCCACACTAATTAGTTTAGTTGCATCTAGTGTACCTGTCGCAAGTACATTATTTTCAATATCCCCACGTGTTACCTCAGCAGTAATATATTGAGGTTGCTGCTCTTTAGGCTTTAAAAACTTCCAAGCTAATACAGCAATAACTGCTATACAGAGGATAATAATAACAAGTTTGATTGGCTTTATTTTTGGCATGGTGAGAGGTCGAAAAGTTTAAAATTTAATTTAGTATAAAAGCGAAATGAGGATAAAACGTGAATTTTTATTATATTTCAAGAATGAAGAAAAATGATTCCGCCGAATTATTGTATAAATAGCGTTTTACCACATAATTCAGCAATGGCCTGCTGCATCAAATGTTGGGCATTTTCATTCGACATTCCTTTAATTGCTGCATCAACTTGTAATAGAAGGGTGGACCAGCCTAAAAATTGTTGAGGATTTAATCTTCTTAACGCTTGTTGATATAAACTGACTTTAGTTTTCCAGATACCAAGTTGTAATGCATTATGAGGCTGTTCAAATAATTGCATCAATAAACGCATTTCTTTGCTTAGTGTCCATAAAATCAGACTTTCTGGTTCACCAGCTGCAATTAAATATTGAAAAATCTTAATGGACTGAGCGAGATTACCTTCTAATAAAGCATCGCTTAAATCGTAAGTGGTGTAACGAGATTGATCTTGTAAACAAGCATACAACTGTTCAATTTGAATCAGTTGTTGGTCTGGAAAAGTATCTCTTACACGCATCAAGCTATTCTTAGCTGCGAGCAGATTATGCTCATGATGCTGCATGAGCCACTGCCATGCGTCATTATCGAGTTGAATTTCAAGTTTCTCTGCTTCAGCAGATAAAATTCTTTGACGGTCTTGCGGATAGTTTGCCGTTAGGGCAACGACAACACCATTTGCTTCCACAACTTGGAAAAAAGCAGACTTTAAGCTACTACTATCTTGCTTAGGTAAAACAATTAAAAGCAGGTTAGTTTCATTATGTTGAATATAACTTTTAAGTTGTTTTAGCCCATTTGCGTCAGGCTTTATATTGCCATGTACTTCAATGGCAAGCTGCTGAGAAAATAAAGATAAGCTGTTAAGAGCGTTAAAAACATTTTTCCAGTCGCTTACACTACTAATATCGTAGCGTTGTCTTTCAACTTCTTGTTGTTGCCAACTTTTACGAAAAGCATCTAATAAATTTTGTTCCAGCAAAGGTTCTTGGCCATGTAAGATCCACGCACCCCGTGCTTCCGGAATGCGTTTTAAGGCTTGTAAATAGTCAATTTTCATTGCTGGTAAAAATAAAGATTAAGGCTGAGCTTTTGGTAAACGGTTTGCTGAAATCTGACGAGTAATTTGCTGTGCAATGTCATCGATCACAATACGTTGCAAATAAGATTCTTGCTGATTTTCGGTGTTAACCGTTGCAAGATCATACTGATAACTACGAGATGCAGTTAATGAACGTGGTTCAGTAATTTTATTACCCTGACGGTCTTCAATCTGGAAGGTTACGGTTAAGCGTAATAATACTTCCGTTAGTTTTCCGTTTAAAAGCTGACGACGTGGAGTGTACTCTAAAACACGCAGTACGTAGGCATCATTATCATTGCTGAATTGAACACCATTTGCAGCTAAATAAACTTTTAACTGGGTTTCCAAATCATCAGTTTTAGCTGGTAACTCAAGGCTTAATTTTTTATAAACAAGCGGAGTTGCAGTCGGGTTGGTTCCTTTTAAATGAAATCCACACCCGACTAAGCCTGCACTAAGGCCTAAGGTCAAAACAACAGCGGCTAAACGTTTGGCAAAGTGCATGCTTGATCCTCTCATTAATAACTTTAATTAAACCACGAGGTTAACTAATTTATTTGGAACCACAATTTCTTTTTTTGTTGGTCCTGTTAAGAATTGTTGAACTTCTGGAAGGGCTTTAGCTTGAGCTAATAGATCTTCTTTAGAGATATCAACCGAAACTTCAAGTTTACCGCGAAGTTTACCGTTAACCTGTACAACAATCGTTTGCGTATTACGAGTTAATGCAGAAGCATCGACTTCAGGGAATGTTGCTTCTGTTACATCTGTACCAAACTGAGCCAATAATGTTTGACTTAAATGTGGTGCAAATGGAGCAAGTAAAGTTAACAGTGTGGTGATCGCTTCACGTTCTACAGCAACGTCGTTGTCATCTTTTGCTTCAAACTTGTTGCTCGCATTTAACAATTCCATCAAAGCGGCAATCGCAGTATTGAATGCATGACGACGTTCGATATCATCACTTACTTTTTGAATAGTTTCGTGTGTTTTACGACGTAAATCTTGAGCATCTTTAGACAAGTTAGCAGCATCAATCGTAGAAGCTTGGTTGCTCTTTTCAAGGAAGCTTGCTACAAGGCGCCATACACGTTTCAAGAAACGGTTTGCACCTTCAACACCTGCATCAGACCATTCTAAAGATTGATCTGGTGGAGCAGCGAACATCATGAATACACGCGCTGTATCTGCGCCGTATTGATCAATAATCGCTTGTGGGTCGATACCGTTGTTTTTCGACTTAGACATTTTTTCTTGTCCACCGATCACAACTTCTTGACCATCACCTGAATATTTTGCAGAAAGAATGCGACCTTTTTCATCGCGTTCTAATTCGATATCAGCAGGGTTAAACCAAGTTTTCTTACCATTTTCTGCTTCACGATAGAATGTATCAGCAAGCACCATGCCTTGAGTTAACAAGTTGGTAAATGGTTCATTACCTTGTACTACACCTTCATCACGCATTAATTTGTGGAAGAAACGTGCATAAAGTAAGTGAAGAATCGCGTGTTCAACCCCACCAATATATTGGTTTACAGGAAGCCAGTTTTGAGCTGCTTCAGGTTTAACCATACCACCAGTGAAGTCTGGAGACGCATAGCGTGCGTAGTACCAAGATGACTCTACGAATGTATCCAATGTATCTGTTTCACGACGTGCATCGCCACCACAACAAGGACATTTAGTTTTATAGAATTCAGGCATTTTATTAAGCGGGTTACCTGAACCATCTGGAACAACGTCAGTTGGTAATACAACTGGAAGCTGGTCTTCTGGAACTGTGACTTGACCACAAGTATCACAGTTAATCATTGGAATTGGACAACCCCAATAACGTTGACGAGAAACACCCCAGTCACGTAAACGGAATTGAACTTTAGAATTTG
>ERZ501024.10-NODE-10-length-152454-cov-85.146011_pt1 | contig 152454 bp, 143 predicted proteins | sample MGYA00248893_ERZ501024 | MGnify/ENA primary metagenome ERZ501024 (study PRJEB25958, sample SAMN03398501) | human skin metagenome | study: EMG produced TPA metagenomics assembly of the Human Skin Microbiome Metagenome (human skin metagenome) data set. | reverse complement strand
CATCAATCTCACGGGTCTCTTTACCTTCGGCCAAAAGTGTTCCAAAGCCTGTTGGTGTAAACACAGCGCCTAGGCCCATACCCGCTGCCTGAATACGACACGCCAGATTACCTTGCGGTACCACTTCAAGTTCAACCTTTCCGGCACGGTAAAGTTCATCAAACACATAAGAGTCTGACTGACGCGGGAAAGAACAGATGACTTTTTTAACCGAACCGGCTTTAAGCAGTTTCGCCAAACCATAGTCACCATTACCGGCATTGTTACTGACGATGGTTAAGCCTTTAACACCGAGTTCAATAAGGCCATCAATGAGTTCAGCGGGTTGTCCTGCGGTACCGAAACCACCAATCAGAATGGTTGCACCATCTTTAATCTGCGATAGAACCTCGCTTAGTGAGGACTTACTTTTGTCAATCATTAGACAACTCCATTGTGCTCATTGAAGAAGAGAGAGATAAGAGAGTTAGGCACACTGAGGCGAGAAGAATAGATAAATATTTCACTCAATCCCGAGTGTTTCCCTTAGATTTCCCTTTTAAACATTTTTGATAATTTTCGTATTTTGATCTAGTAAGCTAGATACAGTTTTGTTCGGTATAAATATATTTTGTTCGATGATCGAACATTATCTAAGTAAATTACTCAACTAATCTTATAGACTTGGGATGTAAAAAAACATTAATTCTTATAAATAGATATGTAGAAATGAAATATTTACTTAGGCTATTTTACAATTAAAACTACAACCTATTATTCAATTTTTATCTTAAGACTGTGATTGTAAAATTAAACGTGCAAGCTCTAAATCATCTGGATAGGTAATTTTAATATTATCAGAACGCCCCATTACAACCTGCACAGTTTCACCCATATATTCAAGTGCACTTGCCTCATCGGTAATAGCAATATTATTTTCTAAAGCGTATTCAATTGCTTTTTTGAGTTTACCGATTTTCGTAATTTGAGGGGTTTGCGCTTGCCATAAGAAATCACGGCTTACTGTTTTATTAATATGATTATTTACTTCAACCTGCTTTAACGTGTCACGAACAGGAATCGCTAAGATAGCACTCTCATTTGATTCAATTGCATTTGCAACAAGTGCATTTAAACATTCAATTGTTACACAAGGTCGTGCTGCATCATGCACAAGCACCCAATCATTTTCATCAGCAAAAGTTAAAAGATGATTTAATGCGTTTAATACTGAATGGACTCGTTCCACCCCACCCATACAAAAATGGGCTTTATCTATATCTTGAAATGCGAGGGTCTGAGCAAAGGTATCTTGGGTACCAATTGCCAGAACATAACCATTTAATGGAAGTTGACTTATGCGCCGAACAGTATGTTCTAAAACAGTCGTATTCTGAATATATTGATACTGTTTCAATTCAGTTTTAGAAAATCGACTTCCTGACCCTGCAGCTGGAATCACTGCCCATAATTTAGTCTGGGATATCTGGGGATGCAGGTGTCTCATTCGTTTCCAAATCAACTTTAGCGTTCGGGTCAATATAAATAGGCTTGTAATGGGTACTAATTGTACTCATTTGAACAAATGTCTCATGTGGTTTAACTAAACCAAGATCAAGACGAGCATGTTCTTCTATTGCTTCTGTACCATTTTTCAGGTCAAAAACCTCTGCTGCCAAAATACGGTTTCGTTCTTTAAGCTCTTCATTTACTTCAGCTTGTTGCTGAATTTGTTGCATGAGAGCTTGATGAGGGAGATAGCCACCCTCACCTAACCAAAATTGATATTGCAGTATGGCTACTAAAACAATAACCAGTAGCAATATCAGTTTGCTTGAAGTGGATCGAAATACTTCTAACATATCATTAAGATTTTTAATTAAAAACTTTCGTTAAGAGATTGTATTGTATAGTAATTAAGAAGTAGCATGCGAAATTCCTGCAAAAATTTAAGCAAAATTATTAATGGGCATATTACTTTAATTGACCATTGTGACATGTTTCATTTTGTCAAAAATGAATGGAATTTGAAAGGGAAATAATATTTATAAGTACAACTGCTTATAAATCAATCTACGCACAAAAAAGCCCTCTTTTGAGGGCTTTTATAAATCGGTTACTTATGTGAGTATGTCTATATCAAAAATTATAACGAACACTCAGCGTTGCATTTCGTGGTGTTCCCCAGTTCATTGAGTTTTCACCAATACCTTCATAATATTTCTCATCAAAAATATTATCGACGTTAAATTGAAGTTTGATATTTTTATCTAATTGATAGCCAAGCATCGCACTTGCTAAAACATAAGCATCTTGCTCAATACGAGAGCTTCCACTACCCGTATAGTATTTACTCTTATAATTTAAGCCAAGCCCTGCACTCCACTGATTAAGTTTGTACTTAACAAATAAATTTGAAGTTGTTCGAGAGTTTGTCGTATTAACCTTCGTACCCTTTGCATCTTTTGCTTCAAAATTAGCAATACCAAAGTTAATACCCCAATTATCGTTAATTTCCCCATCAGCTTCAAACTCAAAGCCTTTACTTTCAACCCCATCTACAGCGCGATAGGCCTGTTCTGTAGTTTGTGTACCATTACGGACAATAAATACTCCAGGTATCAATTCAGCAAAATTAGACTGTTCTATTCGAAATACTGACAATGCTGTATTTAAACGCCCTCCAAACCACTCACTTTTTAAGCCAGTCTCATAACTCTTACCTTTAATCGGGTCAATATATTGATCATTTACATCTTTACGATCTTGAGGTTTGAAAATTTCTGTATAACTCGCATAGACAGAATGATCTTGGGCAAAATCATAAATAGCGCCAATATATGGTGCTAATTCATTGTTAAATTCACGGTTACCTTTATCATTTTCAGACTTGTATTCCCAGTTAGATAAACGTGCACCAGCAATAATTTTCAAAGGATCGAGAATTTGAAATTTACCCGCAATATATGCAGCAGTTTGTGTGGTTTCATTGAGTGCATTTTTGCCGTTTAAAACAACAGGCTGAAGCAACTCTTGAGCTATATCATTATAGTTAAGCGGACCACCTAAATATTTTTCAATGTCTTGGTTTTTGTTAGATCCACCAAAAAGATCTTTGGTCTTTTCATTCTTATTCCAAGATCCGCCAATAATGATTTCTTGTGGACGATTAAAAAGCGTAAATGGGGCATTAATAAAAACATCAATATTGTTTTCTTCACTGGCAGCTTTGGCTCCATATACAGAAACATTATCCTTTTTATTATCATCTATATTTTTTAGTGGACTGGTGTTAGTTGCCTTATCTACTTTTCCAGCTGTATATAGCAACATAGAGTCCGTATCTTCTTTGCGGAAGGTATAAGCAACATTTAAATTAACGTCATTAAATAAATTCTGTTTTAAGTTCGCAAACACTGCCGTTGTATTCACATCCCAATATGTCCAAGGCGCACTTACTGTTAAGCTTCTAGAAAAATTGGTACGGGTCCCATCAGTATAAAAAGCTGGTGTACCACCCCAGCGGATACCATCACGATGCAATTCTTGATATGTAGCTCCAAGCGACATACTTGTTTTATCGCTCAGATCATAATCAAGGGCACCATAAAATACATTCCGTTCTTTCTCATAAAAATCCATAAATGAATTTTCATCAGAATGCTTCACAAACATACGTCCACGCAATGAACCATCAGCATTAAGCGGTGCAGAAATATCTGCCGAACTACTCCAAGAGTTCCATGAGCCTAATGATGTACTGACATTACCACTAAGTTCTTTTGAGTTTGCATGTTTACGAATCATGTTCAGCGCCATCGCTGGATTTCCCGCACCTGTGGTTAGGCCATTAGCACCTTTCACCACCTCGACGCGATCATAAATATCTAAATCAAGGTCCCCTGTACCTAAATTAATCGTGCTCGGTATTCCATCTATTAAGTAATAATCTACCTCAAAACCACGCGCATAAACTTTCTGACGCTCATCAGTACGTGACGTCGAAACACCCGTAATATTGTTCATTAAATCTTGAAAAGAATCGATTTTCCGATCATCTAAATATTCACGGGTTAAAACCTTCACCGACTGTGGTGTTTCACGAAGAGATAAATTTAATTTTGTAGAAGTATTTGTGCTTTTTGCTGTATAGCTGCCCGAACCTTCGGTAACAGCGGAATCTTCTTCTGCTTGCACTTTTATCGTTTCTAAAGTGGCTGTTCCATTTGTCTCATCTGCATAAACAATTGAAGGAGCAATTAAAGCCATAGCAAGTGCTAAGGGATAAGATGTAAACGCTTTTCTAAAGGGCGGAGTGTACATAAGAAAATTCCATAATAACCAATGTGCTGTGCGAGATTCCTTAGCCTTTTGCTACTTTGGTCCTTGTTACACAGCAGCAAAAGTCGGCACAAAAATTAACATGAATGATAATTGTTATCAACAATATATTAATAATTATTGCTATTTGTTTAAATTAAATTATCAATGGTTCTAATCACTTATATATTTTCACTCTCTTCAAACCTTGTTTGGTCATCACATCTTTTAAATTTATTGCTCTTTCAATTAGCCAATAAAATGTCATGCAATAGTTTTATGATTAACTCAAAAAATAACAAACTAAACAGTATTTTCTTTTATATTTTATTATTCTTCTCAAACCTCTTAAGAGAGAATAAAAGGTACAAGTTGTAGTGCATAAAGTTTTAGCATTTTCTTTAGTAAGCTTAGGTTTGAGCGCTTGTAATAACCATACTGATGATAGTCCTTCAAAAATAATTAATATGAAGGATAACCATAAGCAACATGAAAAAATTAATACTTATATATATGAATATAATGAAATTATTTGCAAATTAAATACAGAACAAGACCAAACAACTGCTCACTTAAGATTTAAAAAATTATTGAAAAAGATACCTTCTAACGAGAACAACCTAAATATTTTAAAAACTAAACGCAAAATACTTGTACATTTAGGTTGTCTTAATGAAGCATATAGTGTTACCGAAAAAATACTAGCTAAAACAGATAGTTCAAAGCTACAAGAGATGCAATGTATTTTTTTAAGCAAAATGAAAAGAGACCCTTATCAAATAAAAGAATGCTATGAAAAAACTGCTAATAGTTATTTAACCGAGATAAATTTGATCCCAAAAGCTGCTTTAAGATATCAATATGCTTTATGGGGATACTATGCAGCGATGTTCAATGCTGGCCATATAGAATACAAAGACAAACTCCAAGAAATTATTGACTATCATAATATTGAAGATCACAAAAAAACATATCAGCAAATGTATAAAAATATTATGGATCCTCATGCTTTTCAAAAACGTTTAGATGCCATCCCCTATACCTCTAATTGTCGTTAAACTATCTTATTAAATATAATAAATTTTTGATTATTAATCATATTCATAGTCATAGTCATAGTCATAGTCATAGTCATAGTCATATCTTTCTTAAGGAGAATTTATTTAATAATAAGAAACCACCCACAAAGTATATCTTTTATATTTTTTATCTCTCATGTAAATACAAGCTCATATAAAGTAAAAGTACTTTTTAATAGATCTACTTTGCAATAAATCAGCTTGGTCACGCTATCAACAGTAAACTCCTTCATAAAGAATTATTTGAAATAAATTTATAAAAAGTCACATATATTTCGAGCTTTTAACCAATAACTACCTAAAAAGTATATTTTTTTATTTTTTACTTTGTTAAGAATTTATAAGGATCTCTTCTAACTATTTTAATAAGGAGAAAAAAATGGATTTTTTTAATATTTTCATTGGTGACACGACTTGGAAATTTGTTTTAGAAATTTTGGTTCGATGTACCGTAATGTTCATCATCATTATTAGTTTTTTAAGATTATCCGGTAAACGAGGTATACGTCAGCTCTCCCTTTTTGAACTCGCCATTATTTTATGTTTAGGTTCAGCCGCCGGTGACCCGATGTTTACCGAAGACTTACCTATTGCCCATGCCTTCGTCGCGTTTGTTGTTATTCTTTTTCTTTATCGCTTTGCTACATGGAGTATGGTAAAGCATAAAAAAATTGAAGATTTACTAGAAGGAAAAGCGCTTTGTATTGTTAAGGATGGCCTTGTAGTCTACAAAGATTTCCAAAAACAATCATATTCGCATGATGAGTTTTTCTCAGAAATGCGTCAACAAAATGTTGAGCACCTTGGACAAGTAAGAACAGCCTTGTTGGAGTCGGACGGTATTCTCAGTCTGCTTTATTTTGAGGATGAAGATGTAAAATGGGGCTTGCCACTATTCCCTGATGCCTACATTAAAGCCGATGTACTGAAACTTAATACTTTTTATTCATGTATGAAATGTGGTGAAACAAAAATTTTAAATAAGATCGATCAAGAATGTACCCGCTGTAAACATCACAGTTGGGCTGAGTCTTTAAAAACACGCCGATTAGGATAATAAATAAAGGTGCTATTTCCTATTAAAAACAGAAAATAGCACCTTCAAATGTTAAAAAATTAATTTTAACTTTTTATTTAAAGATTAGTTTAAACCTTTAAATTCAGCTTTACCGCGGTAAGCAGCTTTAGTCAATTCTTCAATACGAAGTAATTGGTTGTACTTAGACACACGGTCAGAACGGCAAAGTGAACCAGTCTTGATTTGACCAGCAGCTGTACCTACTGCTAAGTCAGCAATAGTAGAATCTTCTGTTTCACCAGAACGGTGAGAAATAACAGTCGAATAACCATTTGCTTTAGCAAGATAGATTGCATCTAAAGTTTCAGTCAAAGTACCGATCTGGTTGTATTTGATTAAGATTGAGTTACCAACTTTTTCATCAATACCACGTTGTAAAATCTTAGGATTAGTTACGAACAAGTCATCACCAACCAATTGGATTTTATCACCAAGGATTGAAGTCAAGTAGCTCCAGCCTTCCCAATCAGACTCATCAAGACCATCTTCGATTGAGATAATTGGATATTGATTTACAAGACCAGCTAAATAATCTGCAAACTGATGGCTTGTAAATGCACGGTTACCTTCACCTTCTAAAACGTATTGACCGTTTTTGTAGAATTCTGAAGATGCGCAGTCAAGTGCAAGCATCATGTCTGAACCAGCTTTGTAACCAGTCAATTCAATTGCTTGTAAAATGATTTGAATTGCTTCTTCGTTAGAACGTAAGTTAGGAGCAAAACCACCTTCATCACCCACCGCAGTATTCAAACCTTGTTTCTTTAAAACTGATTTTAAAGAATGGAATACTTCAGCACCAGCACGTAAAGCTTCAGCAAATGAAGTGAAACCTACAGGCTCAATCATGAACTCTTGAATATCAACAGTGTTGTCCGCATGCTCACCACCATTTAAGATGTTCATCATCGGTACAGGCATTGTCAAAATTGTTTGACCACGAAGATCTGCGATGTATTGGAAAAGAGGAAGTTTCTTTTCTTCAGCAGCAGCGCGCGCAGCAGCCAATGACACAGCTAAAGTTGCGTTAGCACCTAATTTCTCTTTGTTTTCAGTACCGTCAAGCGCGATCATTGTATTATCAATGTCTTTTTGCTCAAAAACTGATTTACCCAACAAAGCATCACGAATCAACGTATTAACGTTATTAACTGCTGTACGAACGCCTTTACCTAAGTAACGCGATTTATCACCGTCACGTAGTTCTAAAGCTTCACGAGAACCAGTTGAAGCACCAGATGGTGCACATGCACGACCAACAACCCCAGATTCTAAAATTACGTCTGCTTCGATGGTTGGGTTACCACGAGAGTCCAAAATTTCACGTGCACGAATGTCAACGATTTGGCTCATGAACAATTCCTCTTTGAATGAATATGAGCTGCGGTTAAAGCAGCGTAAGGGTTATAAAACAACTCAATGGGTGTCTAACTTTTTGAATCCTTTAACTAAAGTATCCAATTCTTTGATTTGTGCCAAGAACGGTTCAAGTTGCGACATACGTAATGCACAAGGTCCATCACATTTTGCATGTTCTGGGTCTGGGTGTCCTTCCAAGAACAATCCAGCCAAACCAGTTGCCATTCCAGCGCGTGCTAAAGTTGTAATTTGAGCACGACGACCACCTGCTGAGTCAGAACGACCACCAGGGGTTTGTAATGCATGTGTCACGTCAAAGAAAACTGGCACATTCATTTCTTTCATTGTGTCAAAGCCAAGCATATCTACAACAAGATTGTTATAACCAAATGCTGAACCACGTTCACAAAGAATAAGTTTGTCGTTTCCTGCTTCTAAACATTTGTGCAGGATATGGCGCATTTCATGAGGTGCTAAAAACTGGGCTTTCTTAATATTAATAATAGCCTGTGTTTTCGCCATCGCCTCGACAAGATCAGTCTGACGACTTAAGAAAGCGGGTAATTGAATAATATCGGCTACTTCTGCAACTGGTGCAGCCTGATATGGCTCGTGCACATCAGTAATGATAGGAACATTAAAATGTTTTTTAATATCACCTAACCATTCGATACCTTTTTCAAGTCCAGGACCACGGAATGAATGCAGACTAGAACGATTTGCTTTATCGAAACTCGCTTTAAATACATAAGGAATATCTAAGCGTTTGCAAATATCAACATAGGTTTCTGCAATTTCAAAAGCTAAATCTTTTGATTCAAGTACGTTCATTCCGCCAAATAATACAAATGGCAAATGATTTGCCATTTGTATATCGCCTAAACGTACAACTTCTTGTGGTTTTAATTGTGACATTTAAACTTTCCCAGTTTATTTAAAATCGCATTATTTACTTTTTTGATGCTGTGTTTTTGCAGCGTCAATAAAACTAGCAAATAATGGATGTCCATCACGTGGTGAACTTGTAAATTCCGGGTGGAATTGTACAGCAATAAACCAAGGATGTTCAGGAATTTCTACAGTTTCAACTAAATGTTGTGCTGAAGAGTAACCTGAAATCTTCATACCAGCTTGTTCAATCGACTCGATGAAACGGTTATTCATTTCATAACGGTGACGATGACGCTCAGTGATTTCAGCTTTACCGTAGACTTCACGTGTTTTTGTGCCTTCAACCAATTCAGATTTTTGAGCACCTAAACGCATAGTTCCACCTAAGTCAGACTCAAGGCTGCGTTGTTGTAATTCACCGCGCTCATCTAACCATTCAGTAATTAAACCAATGAGTGGATATTTTGTAGAACGGTTAAATTCTGTAGAAGAAGCTTCTGGCATACCTGCAACATGGCGAGCGTATTCAATAACAGCCAATTGCATGCCTAAACAAATACCCAAGAATGGGATTTTGTTTTCACGTGCGTATTGAATAGCTTTCATTTTGCCTTCAGTACCACGTTCACCAAAACCGCCTGGAACTAAAATTGCGTCAGCTGTACTTAAAATAGATACGTCTTGGCTTTCAAGTTCTTCAGCGTTGACATAATCAATTTGTACTTTTACGCGATTTTTAATACCTGCGTGTAATAACGCTTCATTCACAGACTTATAAGCATCTGGTAATTCAACATATTTACCAACCATAGCTACACGTAAAGTGTATTCAGGATTTAGTAATGCTTCGACTACATTATCCCAATCTTCTAGATTTGCTTCTGGAAGATCATTAAATCCAAAACGCTCACAGATCAAGTCATCAACGTTTTGTTCATAGAATGTACGTGGAATTTGATAAATCGTTTTCGCATCTTTACATACCACTACAGCACGCGCTTCTACGTTAGTGAACAATGCAATTTTGCGTTTAGTGTCAACATCCACATCATATTCAGTACGGCAGATAAGAATATCTGGCTGAATACCAATCGAAAGCAACTCTTTTACAGAATGTTGAGTTGGTTTTGTCTTAAGCTCTGCTGCAGATTTGATATATGGCAACAAAGTTAAATGCATAAGCATGGTTCTTTTATGACCAAGCTCAACCATTAACTGACGAACTGACTCCATAAATGGAAGTGATTCGATATCACCTACCGTACCGCCAATTTCTACGATAGCAACATCGTAGCCTTCACCTGCGCGAAGTACGCGTTCTTTAATGTTGTCAGTAATATGAGGAATAACTTGAACTGTACCACCAAGATAGTCACCACGACGTTCTTTATTTAAAACGTCCTGATATACACGACCACTGGTAAAGTTATTAAGTTTGGTCATTTTCGCACGACGTAAGAAACGTTCGTAATAACCCAAGTCTAGATCAGTTTCAGCACCATCCTCTGTGACAAAAACTTCACCATGTTGGAAAGGGCTCATTGTCCCTGGATCGACATTAATGTAGGGATCCATTTTAACCATTGTGACTTTTAAGCCACGGGCTTCCAAAAGTGCAGCAACTGAAGCAGCAGAAATACCTTTACCTAGCGATGAAACTACACCACCAGTGACAAAAATAAAATGGGTCATTAAGTTTCTCGTACAATCAAGCCGAAATCGGCCTACAATGTTTGGCAATTTTACTGTACTCTGCCCCTATAAAGCAAAGTCAAACCGCATCAATTCAAAGATCATTAAACAACTGGCTATTCTATCAGCATTTTTAATAAAAATTTAGGTCAATCTCACATGATTTTTTCATTCTCTTTTGCTGTTATAATGCCAGCTCCTCAATTAAATGTTGTTTAGGACAATGGCAAATAAAAAACTTTTAATCTGTGCTGCAATTGCTGCTGGACTATTGTTAACCGCATGTGTCAAAAAAGAAACACCTAAAGAAGAAGAGCAAGAAAAGGTTGAAACTGCTGTTTCAGAACCTACACCTGCTGAACCTGCAAAATTTGAGTCTCTAGAAAGTGTTCAAACTGAAGAAGCTCAAACTCAGGAACCAACGCAAGTTGAGGTGCATCACGAAGAAACAGCAAATACAACAACTGAAATTCGCCGTGAAACTCGCCCTGCACAAGCTGAGCAAAATTCACAAACAAATGTTTCTGAGCAACCTAAAGCAGAACCAAAGCCAAAACCTGAACCTAAGCCCGAGCCAAAAGCAGAGCCAAAACCATCTAAACCAGCTGAACCAGCTCAAAGTGAAGATGATGCTGTTGCTGCTGCAATTGCGGCTGCTACTCCAGCGCTTAAGAACTAAGTTCGTATGCGAATATGCCCAAATTGAACCATCAGTTTGGGCTTTTTAAATATTATTTAAGTTATCAACACAATAATAAGTTTTACTTTTCTTTCTATTTATCTTTAAAGTTTTCTTAGTTATCAATTAGGGACAATCTACTTTTTTCACTTCAAAAAACATTGACGATAGATATAGGGCGATGTAGTTTTTGATCAAGTTCCTTTTTGGAACTTTAATTAAAAGAAGATTGGAGCCTAGAATGAATACAGTATCAAATCGTGTCCCCGCCTCATTTCCAGTCCGTCGTATGGACTATAATTTTGAAAACGTACCTCGCTACTGGTGTAATAACGAGCCTACTTTTACACATTATTTTACTGGTTTATCTACATTGTTCCCTGAAGGTGAATCATATTTTGTTCGCTCTGTTCGAGCTTTACGCGCCAAAGCAAAGTCGAATGAAATTTTAGATCGGGAAATCAGTGCTTTTATTGGCCAAGAAGCTATGCACTCTAAAGAACATCATGCTTTTCATGTAAGTGCACAGCAATATGGATTAGATCCTCAGTCTTTAGAAAAAGTAACTGGCATCGTTTTAAAAGCTATTGAAAAAGTTTTTAGTAAAAAATGGAATTTGCTTGTAACAGTAGGTCTAGAACACTACACAGCAGTACTTGTGGTTAGCATGATGCAATCCGTTAATGAATTGATGACAGACTCAACTATTCGCAATTTGTGGCTATGGCATAGTATTGAAGAAACTGAACATAAAGCTGTGGCCTTTGATCTCTATCAACATTTATATGGAAGCGGCTTAAGTGCATACCTTCCTCGCATTACAGTCTTTACTTTAAGTCTATTTTTAATTACAGGCTTTTCAACAATCTATCAATTTGTTCTTATGAAACGGGATCATCAACTCTTAAATTTCAAATCTTGGCGTAAGTTCTTTAGTTTTGCGAATAAACAATATAGAACATTGATCCCCCAATTTTTTGATTATTATCGCTTTGATTTTCATCCCAACCAAACAGATGAAAAAGACCTCGTGGCTAGCACAAAAATCAAAATTGGACTAAAAGATCCCAAATTGCTTTTATCTTGATCTAATAAAATTATAAAGCCCATCTATTGAATGGGCTTTATTTAACTTATTGCAAAGTTACCGTTATTGTTTATGTTCAACCATAAAATAATTTGATATTAATTTGGCTGCCCATGAAGTACTTTTCCAACCTTCGTAAAAACCACAATGACTTCCTTTTTTTGTGGTGATTACCGCAATATTACTCATTTGCTGAATCGTTTCTTTGTAAGGCTCCAAATTTTTAATAGAGCAAACAGGATCATCCTCAGCATTAAGAATCATTAATGGTATTTTTACATTCTCAAATACATAAATTGGATTAATGGCTTGGCAATAACTTTGATAATCCTCAAAGCCAGCCATTTCAAAATATTCTTTCTCAAACTCTTCCAGACTTGTGGTCGCCAGAACTTTTTCAATAGAAGAAAGTTGGTTCCATGTATTTTGATAAGGATGAATAAAATACTTGAATAACTTTTTGGTCATCATTTTGCTATAAAACGGATGAACATTTTTAAAGCCAATCTCTGTGTTGTAGCCTGGACACATTGCAAAAGCAGCTTTAAATGGCGTGTCAGTACCTTGCTCTCCTAAGTAGCGAACCAGTAGCCCTGTTCCAGCAGAGGAACCTACGGCGTATAAATCCGATTTAGGGAATAATTTTTGAATATGCTCAAGTTGCTCTTTAAGATCGCTTGTTGACCCAAAAAGAGAAATCTGTGGTACAGGCATAGGTAAGCCAGCATGCCCACGGCGTAAGCATAGAGCTATTCTCCATCCTGTATAGTGATGTATATCTTTTACAAGTTCACGCATACTTTCAGGTGTCCCTGTAATGGTATGCATAATGACAACTGTTGGAATGTCTGAAGGAAGATCATAGCCATACCACGTGATCGCAGTTACGCCACCATCTTTCATGGTGAGCTGATCAATACGATCGTATTCAAGCTTAATGGTTTTTTTTCTAATAATATCAAAATATAAAAGATGCACGTGATTGTTGCTTAACCACGGTGTGGGCCGATATTTTTGCTTGAGCTGGGGCAATTTCTCCAGAATATCTTTTATTTTCCCATTTGGGTCATAATAGATTTTTGGCTGTTCGGCACCTAATACCGAATCGAACAATTCTGAACCGAAAGCTTTAATTTTATTTAAAGTAGATATGCCCATTTCCAATCACTACCTCTGATTATGAGTTAAATGATTGCCGCACTAATGCTGCAACCTGTTGTCCCCAAATTGCATAAATTTCCTTACTCGGATGAAAGCCATCACTTGCCATAGGCAGATTCATCGCTTGAAAATGCCCAATATCATATTGAACGAATCTAAATTGGTTTTGTGATTCTAACCATTTATCTAATGTCTGATTCATTTGTTCCGCATATTTTCCAAACAACCAAGCCAATGGATTTGGTAACGCTGGAAAATGCTGCATAGGTGGTACACCAGAAACAATAATGAGCTTAGGCTGAAAACGTGCCTGTATATATTGAAATAATTGTTTTTGTTGTTTTATCCATGAACTTGCTGAGGTTAATTTTGTTACATCATTAACACCAATCGACGTAACCACCACATCGTAATTTTGTTGCTCTAAATGCTGTACTGCTTGAAAAACCTGCTTAGTTGTATCACCTGTTTTTGCATGTAGTTTCCAGCGTATCGAATATTGATCTTGCAACTCAGAAATGATTGCACCAGATAAAGCATCTTTTTGGTTTTCTACCCCAACACCTGCTGCGGCAGAGTCTCCTAAAATAAGTAATGATAGAGGTCTTCCCTTGCCAACGATGCCTTCTCTATCACCGCTTGCTTCTAGCAGTCGTGGTGTATTCTTACGAACCTTTGTTCCTTGTACAAACAGTACTGGAAGCAATGCTAGAGTTGAAAGCTTTAACCACATTTTATTGATCTCTATCTTACCAGACTATTTACTAAAATTATTGAGGTTGAAACTTAGCAATTCTTATACCCATTTGTTCAGCCAATGCAGCTAAGCCACTCATTGGACGTATCATTACTTCAAAATCAATAATTTTGCCTTGTTCATTAAAACGAATCATATCAATACCTTTTAATGATTTACCACTGACATTCGCACTGAACTCAAGCACTACATTTTCACCGTCTTCTGTGTAGAACTCACGATGATAAGTAAAGTCTTCGAACACCTGAATCACATTGGTAAGAATGAAGAAAACAACCTGCTTTCCTTCATAAGGTTTGTAGGCAACTGGTGAGCGAAAAACTACTTCATCCGCCAACAAATCATTTAGCTCGGACAAGTTACCAGCCTGAACCATTTCATGCCATTTTTCTAAAGACTGTTTTGTTGTTTCGAGTGTCATTGTTTTTATATCCTATAATTTAACCAAAGAAGTAACGGGCATTTCTCTTTAAAAGAAATGCCCATAAAAATTTATAGTGTCGCTGCTAATTCAGCGCCTTGGCGTATTGCACGTTTTGCATCCAGTTCACCCGCCTCTTTAGCACCACCAATTAAATGAACATTTTTTCCATCTGTTTTTAATTGATCATACATTGCAGTAAATGACTCTTGGCCTGCGCAAATCACCACATGATCAACCTCAAGTACACTTGGTTTCCCGTCCACAGTAATATGTAAACCTTGGTCATCCACTTTGTCATATTGCACTCCTGCAAACATTTTGACCTGACGGTTTTTAAGCCCTGTACGATGAATCCAGCCTGTTGTTTTACCTAAACCAGCACCTACAGCAGCAGTTTTACGTTGCAGTAAATAAATTTCTCGTTCAGATGCCTCAACTTTTGGCTGTTTTAAACCACCTACATGTTCATATTGAGTATCGATTCCCCACTCTTCATAGAACTTTTCTGGATTTAAACTGCCACTTTCACCTTCATGAGTAAGATATTCAGCTGTGTCGAAACCAATACCACCCGCTCCAATAATGGCAACACGTTGGCCTACTGGCACACGCTCTTTTAAAACCTGTAAATAGCTCAGTACTTTAGGATGATCAATTCCCTCAAACTGTAATTGACGAGGTGTTACACCTGTTGCAACCACAATTTCATCAAAATTTGCTTGGCTTAATTCTTCGTAAGTTGCTTGATGGTTTAATACAAGTTCAATGTTTGGTCGCAATTCAATTTGACGACTAAAGTAGCGTAAAGTTTCGTAGAACTCCTCTTTTCCAGGAACTGTTTTTGCAATATTAAACTGACCACCAATTTGATGACTTGCTTCAAAAATTTTAACTTGATGCCCGCGATCAGCTGCATATACCGCAAAACTTAAACCTGCCGGACCCGCGCCAATAACAGCAATATTCTTTTTAACCTGAGCTTCTTTAAAGATCAGCTCAGTTTCATAACATGCACGCGGGTTTACTAAACAAGTTGCAATTTTCATTGAGAAAATATGATCTAAACAAGCTTGGTTACACCCAATACATGTATTAATTTCATCACTGCGGCCTTCACTTGCTTTCAAGACAAATTCAGCATCCGCTAACATTGGTCGTGCCATAGACACCATATCAGCATGACCAGATGCCAATACATGTTCAGCCATTTCAGGTGTATTAATTCGGTTAGAAGTAATTAAAGGGATAGAGACTTCACCTTTAAGTTTTTCAGTCACCCACGTAAATGCAGCACGAGGAACTTTGGTCGCAATTGTTGGAATACGTGCCTCATGCCAGCCAATACCTGTATTGATAATTGTTGCGCCTGCTTTTTCAATTTCTTTTGCAAGCTGAATCACTTCATCAAAACTTGAACCGCCTTCAACTAAATCAAGCATAGATAGGCGATAAATGATGATAAAATTTTCACCAACTAAAGCACGTGTGCGCTTTACAATTTCAATTGGAAAGCGGATACGGTTTTCGTAACTACCGCCCCATTCATCATCACGATGATTCGTTCGAGCTGCAATAAATTCATTAATTAAATAACCTTCAGAGCCCATGATTTCTACGCCATCATAGCCCGCATACTGAGCAAGTTTGGCGCAGTTAGCAAAGTCATCAATGGTTTGTTGTACTTCGGCAGAGCTTAAAGCTTTAGGCTTAATCGGATTAATCGGTGCTTGAATTGCTGAAGGTGCAACATTATTTGCCTGATAGGAATAACGACCCGTATGTAAAATCTGCATAGCAATTTTACCCCCAGCTTCATGGACAGCTTGGGTAATCACTTTATGTTTTTCAGCTTCTTCAACTGTATCTAGTTTGGTCCCGTGGCTAAATACAACACCATCATCATTTGGAGAAACACCGCCAGTTACAATTAACCCCACATCACCTTTCGCACGCTCAGCATAAAACGCAGCCATGCGCTCATATCCTTGCGGTGCTTCTTCTAATCCAATGTGCATCGACCCCATAAGCACACGGTTTTTTAAAGTAGTAAAGCCTAAATCAAGTGGCTTTAATAAATGTGGATAAGCTGACATATTTTCTCCTATGGCTAGCAATAAGCTTGCTAATGCAACTTGTTGCATAAATTTATAATCAAATTTTGACTTTTATGCAACATGTTGCATAATCTCATGAGTCACACTTTACTTTTGCTTACAAACTGGATTGCCATGTCACTTCCTCATGTTTTATTGACCAGCTTGCTTGAACGTCCAAGTACGGGGTTTGAACTTGCCCGTCGCTTTGACCGCTCAATGGGCTTTTTTTGGAATGCCACTCACCAGCAAATTTATCGTGAACTCAATAACATGCTTAAAAAAGGCTGGGTTTCCACTTTAGAAAATGAAATGGATAATGGCCGAAAAAAAACCTATCAGGTCGAACAACTGGGTCGTATAGAACTGGCTTCATGGATGACGCAACAAAGTGAACCTGCGCAGCTTCGTGATGATTTAATGGTTAGATTGCGTGCAGAAGCACAATTGAGCAATAATCAGATATTACCTGAACTGTTAAGGCATCTTGGTTTACATCAAGAGAAGCTCAAACTTTATCAAAGTATTTATGATAAAGATTTTAAAGACAGTGATGATCTAAATGACCGTGTGTTATACATCCACAAAATGATCTTAGAACTTGGAATTACGATGGAAAGTGAATGGATCAAATGGTTGGAACAAGTCATCCCTCAATTAAAACGCTTTGCCCAAGATAACCCATCTGGAGAATAGCCATGCCGTATTACACCATGCCCGATCGGGAAAATTTATTTGTACGCCGTGTTGGTCGTGGTGAGCCTGTTTTGGTTTTATCTGGCCTTGGCATGCAAAGTTGGCAGTGGCTACCGTTTATTTATGCAAACCGCAAAGAATATGAGTTTATTATTCCAGACTGGCGTGGTTTCGGTGGATCAAAGAATTGTGCAATTCCCGAGCAAGATGCCATTTCTAGTCATTGGCAAGATGTTGCTCATTTAATAGATCAATTAAAACTTGATAACTTTATCTTGATGGGTTATTCAATGGGCGCGACAACTGCCATGCATGGCATGAAACACGCTCAACTGGCACAGCAGTTAAAAGCCTATTTACATATTGATCAGACACCGAAAATATCAGTAGATTCGACTTGGGAATATGGTTTATTCGGCCCTCTTCACACCCAGTTCAAACAACTATTAAATGATATTTATCAATTATTGCTAAAGCATAAAAACGCCAAATATCTTTATGAGCTCTCACTTCCAGATCGACAAGAACTAGTCCGTCTATGGGTAGATTTTATTGAGTTACAAAGTAGCAATCCATTTAGTCCACTAGTTTTTAAAACAGCTTTAAAACAGCCGTTTCTACAAAAATATTTATTACCTATTCAACGTTTGGATTACTTGTTTTGGTATGTTGAAAATTATCTTTATCACAATGAAGATTATCGAGAAGCAATTCAGCAGTTAGCATGTCCTACCACTTTCTTTATTGGTCGCAATTCGACACTTTATCCAGAAACTGGTCAGACACTGATTGCACATAGCGTTGAGCATGCAAAAGCAATATATTTTGAACGCTCAGGCCATACACCTTTATTAACCGAGCCTAAAAAGTTTGGGCATGAAATCACTACATTCCTATCCGAACTCAAGCATGCTTCTTAAAAAATAAAGGGATCTATTTACAGATCCCTTTTTTAAAATCTAAAAATAATTAAGCGGAGTGAGCTAGCTCTTTCGCTTTTAATTGCTCCGAAACACTTAACAAAAGCTGCTCTGTTTTTCCCCACCCTAAACAACCATCAGTTACTGACTGACCATAAGTCATATCACAAGAAATCTTTTGGTTACCATCAACCAAATGACTTTCAATCATGACACCTCGAACTTGTGTTTTTAAACGTTCAGCAACGATTTGCTGTAAAACTTCTGGCTGACGCAACGGATCTTTCCCACTGTTACCATGACTACAATCAATCACCAGTGCAGGTAGATTTTGTTTGTACTTTTCGCGTATCGCCTGAATTGAAGCTAAATCGTAATTTGGCCCATGATTTGCACCCCGCAAGATCAAGTGAGGTAATGGATTTCCAGCACTCTGAATCACTGAAGGCAAGCCTTGTTGATTCATACCTAAAAATTGATGTTCATTTTGCGCGGATTGAATCGCATCTAGTGCAATCTGAATAGAACCATCAGTACCATTCTTGAAACCAATACTGTATGGCATATGACTTGAGATTTCACGGTGAATCTGAGATTCGCTTGTGCGAGCTCCAATTGCACCCCAAGCCAATAAATCATCAAAATAGCCAGTTGCCATTGGACTTAAAATTTCACTCGCAATTGGCAAACCCTTTTCAATAATTTGTAGGTAGAGTTCACGAGACTTTTCTAAACCAAGTTGTAAATTTGATGAACCATCTAAATTTGGATCATACATGAACCCTTTCCAACCAACTGTGGTACGTGGTTTTTCAATGTATGTACGCATCACGATAAAAATCTGATCTTTAACTTTTTCTTGTAATTTTTGCAGTTTTTCAGCGTATTCAAGTACTGCAACTGGATCATGAATTGAACAAGGCCCTGTAATTACCATTAGACGATGATCGTTGCCGTTAAGAATATTTTGAATAATTTGGCGGTGTTCGGCAATTTGACGTGCGAAAGAGTGTGCAAGCGGGTATTTCGCTTTTAACTGGATAGGTAAACTAACTGGTGTTTCTTTTGTATTGGTTTGAGTCAGTAAAGTATTTAGGGCATTCATTGGTTTTTTCCTTGGGACTGCAATCTACTCAGTCCGATCATTTATTTGAGCGTTTTGGATCTATTCGTTGGTAAAGGTAAGCAAAAGTAAAACCAATAAAAGTTGCTAAAGTACGAATAAGTCATGTTGTTCATTTTAAGTTCCTCGATTCTAAAAAGATAAAGCATAAAAAAACCTGATCGGGGTTGCCGATCAGGTATTAACTGTGATGGGCAACTTTCTCATGCCCGAATACGCTCAGGCAACTATCTAAATTGCCAAAAGTAATAATAAGCGTTAGTGTTCACAGATTGATTTAACATCTTTATCTCAAATATTAAAAAATGTTCCTTAAATCTAAAATACGCATTGTTGATGAGTTTGACAAGTCTTTTTTTTGAAAAAAACTTCTTATTTTCTCGCTTAAGATTTGATTCAATGATGCATTAACGAATCAACCCTTGAGGTTGCAAAATAATTAAACCAGCTCCACAAATCACAATTAGACCACCTAATATATCCCATCTTGTTAATCCCACCTGATCAACAAAGCGTAGCCACATAAGCGCAGTAAAAATATAGATACCGCCATAGGCCGCATAAATGCGCCCAGAAGCTGCCGGATGTAAAGTCAACAACCATACAAAGATAGCCAGACTTAAGACCGTAGGTAGCCACAGCCAAGCCGACTTACCCTCTTTTAAAATCAGATAAGGAAAATAACAACCAAGAATTTCAGCAATTGCCGTGATAATAAATAACCCGAATACACTGAGTATTCGGGTTATAGCAAGACTATCAATTAACATAAGTTATGCTGGTTCTGCCGTATGATGATCTTCAAACACTTCAAGTTTTAAGCCGACAGCTTTGCCATCTTCTTTTTTCACCGATACAGCCACGTTACCACCATGATCTGCAAGTTCACCAAACAGAATCATTTCAGCGAGTGGTTTCTTCAAGTGTTCTTGAATGAGACGTTGCATTGGACGAGCACCCATTAAACGATCATAACCATTTGTTGCTAACCAATCTCGTGCACTTTGATCGACATCAAGAACAACTTGTTTTTCATCTAATTGTGCTTGCAATTCTGTTAAGAATTTGTCGACTACAGACTCAATCACAGTAGTTGGTAATGCTTTGAATTGAATAACGCCATCTAGACGGTTACGGAATTCTGGTGAGAAAGCACGTTTCATCGCCTCTTGGTTATCAGAACTATGATCTTGTTCCGTGAAACCAATGCTCGCACGAGAAATACTTTCCGCGCCAATATTCGTAGTCAGAACAATAATCACATTTCTAAAATCTGACTTACGTCCATTGTTATCCGTTAAAGCACCATGATCCATGATTTGTAGCAATAGATTAAACACATCTGGATGTGCTTTTTCAATTTCATCAAGCAACAAGACACAATGTGGATTTTTGTGAATCGCATCAGTAAGCAAACCACCTTGGTCATAACCCACATACCCTGGAGGTGCACCAATTAAGCGTGAAACTGCATGACGTTCCATATATTCAGACATATCGAAACGTACAAGCTCTACACCTAATAATTTAGCGAGCTGCTTAGTAACCTCAGTTTTACCTACACCAGTTGGACCAGCAAAAACAAAACTACCCACTGGTTTATCTGGTGATTTTAATCCAGCACGAGATAACTTGATCGCTGAGCCTAATGCAGTAATTGCTTCATCTTGACCAAACACCACACGTTTTAAATCACGCTCAAGATTTTCAAGCACTGATTTATCATCTTTAGACACAGTTTTTGGTGGAATACGAGCAATCTTAGAAACGATATCTTCGATATTCTCGACGGTAATCAAGCTATCATCACTTTCAGCTTTCAAACGGCGTTGAGCACCTGCTTCATCAATGACATCAATTGCCTTATCTGGCAAGAAACGATCATTAATGAACTTAGCAGAAAGCTCTACAGCTGATACCAAAGCCTTATCGTCATATTGTACGTGGTGGAAATCTTCAAACTTAGTTTTCAATCCACGTAAAATATCAATCGTTTCAGCAATACTTGGCTCATTGACATCAATCTTTTGGAAACGACGAGATAACGCATGGTCTTTTTCAAAAACCTGACGATATTCTTGGAAAGTCGTTGAACCAATACAACGTAAAGTACCATTAGCTAAAGCTGGCTTAATAAGATTTGACGCATCCATTGTGCTGCCCATACTTGAGCCTGCACCAATAATCATATGAATCTCATCAATGAATAAAATCGCATTTGGATTTTTCTTCAATGCATTAAGTAATTGTTTTAAACGTTTTTCAAAGTCACCACGATATTTCGTTCCAGCAACTAATGCGCCAATGTCCAGACTATAAATTTCGGCCTGACTTAAAGGTTTAGGCGCCTTACCATTCACAATTAACCATGCTAAACCTTCGGCAATCGAGGTTTTACCTACACCTGGATCACCTACAAGCAATGGATTATTTTTTCGACGGCGGCACAGAATTTGTGCTGTACGCTCAATTTCTTTTTCACGACCAATCAGTGGGTCAGTTTTGCCTTTTTGCGCTTCAATATTTAGATTCAGCGTATAAAGCTCAAGTGGCCCTGCATTGCTTGTGCTAGTTTCACCTTCAATATCTTCAACTTCTTCTTCAACTTGTACTTCGTCTTTACGTGTCCCATGAGACAAGTATTGAGTCAATGTCAAACGATTGATTTGATGACGTTTAAGTAAATACACAGCAAAAGAATCACGCTCTGAATACATTGCGACCAAAACATCTGCACCTTCAACAGTACGATCGCCGCCACTTGATTGCACGTGAAAAATAGCACGTTGCAAAATGCGGTCGAAACTTTCTGTTGGATGAGGCGCTTGCTCGCTATTTTCGCCAAGCTTAGGAGTATGTTGTTCTACATATTCTTCTAATTCTTTACGCAAAGAAACTATATCAGCCCCGCATGCTTTTAATGCATTCACGGCTGAATCGTTGTCGAATAGTGCTAATAATAAATGTTCAACTGTAAGAAACTCATGTCTCTTTTGACGAGCCATGCTAACAGCCAAACGTAATGATACTTCTAATTGACGACTGAGCATGTAACCCCCTTATGCTTTAGGCTCAATCTGGCAAAGTAATGGATGACCTTGCGATCGAGCGTAATTATTAACAAGGTTTGCCTTAGTTTCCGCGATGTCTCTTGGATAGACTCCGGCAATACCTTTACCTTCATAGTGTACTGTTAGCATTACTTGAGTTGCTTGGTCAAGATTCATTGCAAAGTATTGTTGTAAAATTTCAATTACAAAGTCCATTGGAGTGTAATCGTCATTCATTAATACGACTGCATATAATGGGGGACGCTTGAGTTCAGGAGGAGCTGTTTGTACAACAACCTCTCCATCATGATCTTCGTTTTGCGAATCACTTAAGCGTGGGTGGAAGTGCCAATCGACATAGCCAGACTGCTGAAAAGAAGCCTTGATATCTTTTAAGTTTGTTTGACGCTTATTTGTTCGCATAGGATGTTACTATTGTGAATTTGCTTCAGCTTGAGGAATTTCTGCCACGAAAGCAGAAGATGTTTCGACAGGTTTACCACGCTGCCAACTAAAACGTTTAATAATCGGTGTATCAGAACCACCAGTTAAACGTACCTCAATAAATTGAGGCGTGAAACCTTTAGGCATTGTCCAGCGACCTGTTAAACGTTCAAAGTCAGTAAAGTTGAAGTTCTTCGCTTCAAGCGGTACGACTAAAACTTCAGTATCTTTGATCAATCTGATTTCAACCGATCCTAAAGCACGACGCTTACTTGGACTTACTTGAACTAAATCTAGTTGATATTCATAAGCATTTTCAGGCAAAGGCTTAATTGCCAGATTTTGGATTGTTAAGCTCAAACCACCACGTTGTCTCAAAATCTCACGATAGATATTACTCATACCTTCTTGCTGAGTCTTATCGGCATTCGCTTGATTAAGCGCTTCAAACAAATCATTTGCATTCGTCACAGCCACATCACGCTCTTGCACCGCTGCATTAAGGCTTTTGTTAACCGCATCTAAGGCTGTTTTTTGCTTTTGCACCACTTCAACCAATTGCTCCGCATCTGCATCGTAACCAACAACAGTTAAACCTTGACGGTGCCCAATTGTATAGCCGAGTGCAAAACAACCACTCATTAAAATAGCAGCACCAATAAACAAAGGCTTATTGGTGTTTAAAAATTTTTTCTTTTGCAACGAACTTTCTGCTGAAGTCGTCTGTCCAGAGTTTTGCATCGTCATCTCAGTGTTCAAGATCAGAGTCAAGACACACATTTAAATCGAAATTTAAATGTGTGTGAAGCAAAAAAGAGTTTTTTATGGTAATAAACCAATCCCTTGTAAGCCTTCATCTTCATTAAAGCCAAACATCAGGTTCATATTTTGTACAGCCTGACCTGATGCACCTTTTACAAGGTTATCTTGAGCCGCCAAAATAATCAGTTTATTTGGTTGTGGTTTATATAATGCAATACGAAGTTCATTCGCACCGCGTACACTACGTGTTTCAGGTGAACTATTTGCAGGCATAACATCTACGAATTTTTCATTAGCATAGAAGTTTTCATACAAAGCTTGTAAGTCTGTCTGCTTACCAGCTTCTGTCAAATCTACATAAATTGTACTCAGCATACCGCGAATCATAGGTACTAGATGCGGAACAAATAAGAGTCCATCAAACCCGCCCTTTTGTCCTGCAATATTTTCTAAGGCTTCTACAATTTCTGGATGGTGACGATGACCTGCAACACCATATGCTTTAAAGTTATCAGCGTTTTCACTATAAATCATGCCCAAGCTTGCTTTACGGCCAGCACCCGAAACACCAGACTTCGCATCAATAATAATATTTTTGGTTTCAATGAGTGCTTGTGCTGATTTTAATAGTGGCGCTAAACCTAATTGAACAGTCGTCGGATAGCAACCAGGGTTACCAATAACTTGAGCTTGTTTAATTTTTTCACGGTTTAACTCAGTTAGACCATATACAGAATCTTTTAGTACATCTGGGCAAGCATGCTCCATACCATACCATTTTTCAAATTGTTCAAGATCTTGTAAGCGAAAGTCTGCTGCTAAATCAATAACTTTAGTTCCAGCTGCAATTAAATCTTTGGCATGTTGCATGGCAACACCATGTGGTGTTGCAAAAAATACAACATCACACTCTTTTAATACATCAATGTTTAAATCTGAAAATTGAAGATCTGTATGTCCACGTAAATTAGGGAACATATCTGCAACTGGTTTGCCCGCTTCTGTACGTGAAGTAAGAACTCGAACCTGCGCTTTAGGATGTCGTAATAAAATACGTAATAGTTCAACGCCTGTATAACCCGTTCCACCAACAATTCCGACAGAAATCACGTGCATTACCTCAATTTTTGAATCTATACTTGTGCAGTAGTATGACAGGATGTCCAAGCTTACAAAACCATTTCATGCTTGGTAATTTTAATTTTTTTAATTTTAGCGACAATCAGATAGCACTTACTGGACTGTCATAACCACATAAATATCAGCAAATAAATACCAGATTAATTTTTGGAGAGCTAGGATGCTTCATCAATCAAAAGAAACAAAATTACGCACATACCTTGGCTTGAGCACATTCATTTTAAGTGTAGCCCTTACTGGTTGCGGAGGTGGAGGTAGTAGTGGAGGCAGTTCACCCACTACACCAACGCCCGTTGACCCTACACCTGAAGCAACAACTGATGTTACTTTAAAAACCCCTGTAGAAATGCGTAATATCCAGCTTAAAGTATATGACAACACCAACAACGCTGTTCTAGTGGATACTTCAATTGCGAGTTTAAATAGCTTTAATGTCAAAATTCCTACTGCAAAATTGAATCGTTTATATCGCGTAGAAATTACAACTCAAAGCTCATCTCAAGTGTTTGACCCCATTACTCCACAAAACCAAAATTTGTCAGGTATTTATCATGCATTTATTACACCAAACAGTGTAAGTGGCAGAATCCAATTCATTAGCCCAAGCAGTGAAGCAGTTTATCAACGAGCTGTCATACGTTCGGGACAACTCCCTCAAGAAACGGTTGACCCAACCCGTATTGAGCAATTACATGTGGATTTAGCTTCTCAAGATGTCTACAAATCGTTAATGAATGCGTTTAAAGATGGTGACATTCCAAGTTTAAGTCCAGCTAATTCCCTTCTGAATTTAACTTTGTTGCGATACTCAACTACTAAACCTAGTACATATGTAGATAGTTATCTTAGCTTTAGTTACTTACAATATTGGTCAACGATTCATGGCGGAGCAAACACCTACCAAGAACTTGTTAAAAGTTTAGCAACTGATTTAAAAGATGGCTTTTTGGATGGGAAAAAACTTCATGGGGATCAAACATCCTTCACTCCTATTTTCACACCTGCTCCAGATAATATTGATCCACTAAAAAATACGCTGTTAGATATTGCAGCTAATCAAAAAGTAACGCGCGATTACTTTGGAACCAACCTAAAAGCATCTACTTTGCAATTGGCTCAGGCTAATTCACAACAGTCTTTAGATCAGACGGGTTATGAACTTCTACAAAAAAAACAATATACAGGAATTGTTCCTACTGTAAATTCAACAACATTCATTCGCATTGACGGTGCTGGAGATTACCGTAGAGCTGTTGGGTTTACCACCACAGCGACGTGTAATGGATCAACCTACCCATGCAAACAAGGCTTAACCAGCATCAACCTATCAGATCCAAACCTACCAGCTACAGACTATTTAGTGGGTCACTATGAAGACACCTCAACTGGATGTCAGCTTAATTTTCGTGCGAACGGTCAAATCGACTTGAGTAAAGGCTCACAAATTTATCGTGCTGCTTTAAGTGCTGATAGTACCGATAATTTATTGCAAACAGATGCTGCCAGCTCAAGTTATTTACTCAATTCAAGTTCAGCCGAACCAAATAACACGACGCAACAATACAACTTTATCCAATTATCTATTAAAGCAAATAAAATTATTAGTGCTAAAGCAGGCTTAGATAGCCGAAAAGCACCCGATAGTTTACAAACACCTCAACTAGAATGTACCTTTAGTTAAGCTGAAACATACCACCATGCAGGCAATGGATTTGATTTAAGTTGTCTGCGGTGTTTTTGAAAATATGGATCGTATTTTTCAACTTCTGCCCAAAATGCAGGACTATGGTCAAAATGTTTAGTATGCGCCAACTCATGAATAGCCACATAGCGAGCAATTTCATGTGACATAAGCACCAGTCCTGCATGTAGCATAATATTATGCTGACTACTACAACTTCCCCATCGAGTTTTCGGGCGACGAATTGTACACTCCCTATAAGCCAAATGAGTGTGCTCACTTAATTCTTTCAAAAGCTCTGGTAATTCTTGTTTCGCATAGGCAATAACTGCGTTTTGCAATGCCAAATATGGCTGTGTGTCTTTAATAAATAAAGAATTGTTTTCCCAGTCGAATTGAAAAACACGATGCTGCTTTTGAACAACGACTTGAAATGGCTGTTCTTTATTAAAGAAATAAATTTCTGAAGGAATATCAATAGATGCCGATTGGACGTTTTGTTGCTTATTCCATGTCTCGGTTAACCATTGTTCAGATTGTGCTAAAAAATGCTGAATTTGTTTTTTACTACAAAATAAAGGAACCGTAAGACGGATTGAAGCAGGCTCAACACGTAAGCGCAATTTTCGTGCTCTTACGTGTCGAACGATTTTAATCTCTGGCATTTTTGCAGACATTACTGTGCTGTACGCTCTTCAATACCATTATTCGTTGCAACAATTGCAATCGTTGCAGGATTTAAGGCGAAAATACCGTTAGTTACCACACCAGGAATATTGTTAATTGTTTTTTCCAGTTCAATAGCATTTAAAATATTAAGATTGAAAACATCCAAAATAACATTCCCGTTATCTGTAACTACACCCTCACGATAAACTGGGTCACCACCTAAACTTACCAATTTACGAGCTACAGCCGAACGCGCCATTGGAATAACTTCTACTGGAAGTGGAAAATCACGTCCAAGTTGATCAACCCATTTTGAATCATCAACAATACACACAAACTTCTTAGCAATTGATGCAACAATTTTCTCACGTGTTAATGCAGCACCGCCACCTTTAATCATATGCATATGACGGTCGATCTCATCTGCACCATCAACATAAGCATCTAGGCTACCTACATGGTTCATATCAACCACTTCAATACCAAGTTTTTTAAGACGATCAGCAGTTGCTTGAGAACTTGCCACAGCTGCTTCTAATTGTAATTCTGGGAGTAAATCAATTAGAAAATTTACGGTACTTCCAGTCCCAACACCCAAAATGCCACCTTTGGGTAAGTGTTTTAAAGCAGCTTTCGCAGCAGCTTGTTTCTTTTCATCTTGGGTTGCATATAGGCTCATTACATCACTCAACTATTTTTTGACATTTATGCGCCAATAAACGGCGCAAATGCACAAGGGTTTGCTACAATAATTTCCTATTTTAAACTGTTATAGGGAAGATGAACATGCTGTCTCGTGTGGTACGACAAATTTTACAAGCAACGGTTTATGATGTTGCAATTGAAACACCTCTCGAAGCAGCTCCACGAATTAGTCAAAAATTAAACAATACAATTCGTTTTAAGCGTGAAGATTTACAACCCGTTTTTTCTTTTAAATTACGCGGTGCCTATAACCGTATTAGTCAATTACCAAAAGAACAACTTGAACGCGGAGTAATTTGCGCCTCTGCTGGTAACCATGCTCAAGGCGTAGCTTTGTCAGGACAAAGATTAGGAATTCCCGCTATTATTGTTATGCCAAGCACAACACCTGACATTAAAGTTCAGGCTGTTAAACGCTTAGGTGGTCAAGTCGTATTACATGGCGATAGCTTTGATATCGCAAATAAATATGCTCAACAACGTGCAGAAGTTGAAGGTCTTGTATTTATTCCACCTTATGACGATGAACTTGTCATTGCAGGTCAAGGCACAATTGCCAATGAAATTTTACGTCAATGGCGTGATGTAGAGTACGTGTTTGTTGCCGTAGGTGGCGGTGGCCTTATTTCAGGCGTAGCAGCTTACCTTGGAGAAGTTGCACCGCATGTAAAAGTTATTGGAGTTGAATATGAAGAGTCTGCTTGTTTAAAGGCGGCTTTAGAAGCAAATGAACGTGTAATTTTGCCACATGTAGGCCTATTTGCAGATGGTACAGCTGTTGCCCAAATTGGTGCTTTACCATTTGATATTATTCGTTTGCGCAAATCTGATAACTCAGGCCCGATTGTTGATCCTGATATTGTCACTGTAAATACAGATGAAATCTGTGCAGCAATTAAAGACACATTTGATGAAAACCGCAGCATTGTTGAACCTTCTGGCGCAATGGCTTTAGCGGGTATCAAAAAATATATTCACGAACATAAAATCATTAATAAAAATATGGTGTCGATTGTTTGCGGCGCCAATATGAATTTTGACCGCTTGCGTTATATTGCTGAACGTACTGAGTTAGGTGAGCAACGCGAAGCGATTTATGCGGTTACCCTATCTGAAGAAAAAGGTGCATTCTTAGGCTTCTGCCGTGCTTTACAAGGCCGCAATATCACTGAGTTTAACTACCGAGCAAACAATACAAAGGAAGCACAAGTATTCGTCGGTATTAGTTTAAAAGGTGGAGATGCAGAGCGCCATGAAATTTTGGAACAATTAAAACAGCAAAATTACATTGTAGATGACCTTTCTGACGATGAAGTTGCCAAATTACATATTCGTTATTTAATTGGTGGTCATGCAAATTTAGATGATGAAAGATTGTTCCGTGTTGAGTTCCCTGAACGTCCAGGCGCCCTCTTAACATTCTTAACTCGTTTAGGTCCAACTCACAACATTACCCTCTTCCATTATCGTAACCATGGTGCAGCAGAAGGTCGTGTTTTAGTTGGCTTACAAGCAACCGATGCTAAACAAAACCCTGATGGATTGATTGAGACACTCGAGCAGATTAATTATCCGTATGCAGAAATTACTGATAATGTTGGCTATAAACGTTTCTTGAAATAATCTTTAGTTTTGATGAGGAAGCCGACATAGTTGTCGGCTTTTTTATACAATATTTTTATATTTCTAGCATATTTACATTGCTTCTCTTTATCTTAAAGAAAATATCCTTAAAAATAATGATCTAACTCGGAAAAAAGGACCAACATGGCACAGTTTGCAGTCATTGGCTTAGGTAGTTTTGGAGCCACAGTTGCTCAAGAGCTCACAAAATTGAATCATGATGTTATTGGCATCGATACGGTAAAAAAGAATGTCGAAAATCTTGCCGACGTTTTAACTCATGCCGTCATTGCCGATGCTACTGACGAACATGTGCTTGATGAATTAAACATTCAGAACTGTGATGCGGTCGTTGTTGCAATTGGTGAAGATATTGAAGCCAGTATTTTGTGTGTATTGAACTTAAAAAATCTGGGAATTGATAAAATTTGGGTAAAAGCAAAAACCAAAGCTCATCACACGATTTTGTCACACCTTAATATCAATAAGATTATTCATCCTGAAGAAGATATGGGGGTAAGAGTTGCTCAAGCTCTGAACTACCCTATGGTAAGCCGCTATATGTCTTTAGAAGATGATCACTACATTATCAAAATTGAAATCCCAGATAAGCTTAACGGCATCAATTTATATGGCATTATGCAGCAAGCGCCTCAAGTCAAAACATTGCTCGTGAAAAGAAAGCAGCAAATTTTGTTTGAGACTGAAGAAAATTTCACTTTGCAAACACATGATATTCTTATTTTAGAAGGTCATTTATCACAGTTAAAGAAACTTTCTAATTGCTTCTTATAAGAAAACGAACTCTAGAATATGTCTATATATCACAAGACTCATAAAACGTTAAATTTAAGCCCTCCTTCACTTTTAGCGCTAGGGTTTTTAGGCTTTATTACTTTTGGCACTTTATTGCTTAAATTGCCATTTGCGAATACAGGCAATGTCAGTTGGATGGATGCGCTTTTTACAGCCACCTCCGCAGTTACAATTACCGGTCTATCTGTTTTAAATATTCATGAATCTTTTACCCTCTTTGGGCAAACTATTATTTTATTACTGATCCAGTCTGGCGGTTTGGGATTTATGACTTTTGCAATATTGGCAGCATTAAGTTTGTCACCAAAAGTTGGTCTTAAACAGCAAATGATGGCTCAAGATAGTCTCGGGCAAACAAGCCTATCAAAAGTTACCTTTGTTGCTAAAGGAGTTGTCACCTATACCCTTATTTTTGAGCTGATTGGTACAGTTATTCTTACCGCTGCTTTTACACCAACATACGGGTTTGCGCGTGGTTTATATTATGCAGTTTTTTATAGCATTTCCTCATTCAACAATGCTGGTTTTTCATTATTTTCCAATAGTTTAATGAATTTCCAAAGTAACTATATTATTTGTATAACCATTAGCATCCTTTACACTTTAGGTGGTCTTGGTTTTTTAGTACTCATGGATATTAAGCAAAACAAAAGATGGAAAAAACTAACGCCAAATAGCAAGCTTATTCTGACAACCATTGCAATTATAAACCTAGTTGCCTTTATTTTAATATGGGCTTTAGAAGCTCAAAATCCCGCGACTTTAGGGATGTTAAACTCAGGTGAACAAGCATTAAACGCTTGGTTTCAGGCAACAGTCCCTCGTTCCTCAGGTTTTAATACCATTGATACAGGTGCAATGACCAACAGTAGCTCACTACTAATGATGTTATTGATGTTTATTGGTGGTGGCTCACTGAGTACAGCGGGTGGAATCAAAGTTGGAACCTTTGTCATTTTAGTACTTAGTGTAATTTCATTTTTACGCCGTACAGATGAAATTAGAATATTTAACCACTCTGTATCTCATGAAACGACCTATAAAGCATTAGCGGTGACTGCTATTACAAGCATCCTTATCTTCATGGGCTTCTTTATTCTTTTACTTTTAGAGCCTAAAGCAGATTTTATGAATTTGCTTTTTGAGGTTGTTTCAGCAGCATGTACAGTGGGCCTCTCTCGTGGAATCACACCAGATTTACATAATGGTAGTTTATTCATTTTAAGCCTACTCATGTTTGCTGGACGACTTGGACCATTAACACTTGCCTACTTAATTGCCACTCCTAAAAAGAGTCGACTTAAACACCCTCAAGCCAACATTCAAATTGGATAATAAAAAAGCCGCTTTAAAAGCGGCTTTTCTTAAGCGTCTTAGTACCAATTCAAGAGCGATACACCCAAACCAGCATAAGTTGCTCGATGGTTATAATCAATCAAGCTTTCACCATAACCATTAAACAACTGGAAATGTCCGCGTAACTTGCCACTGATTGGAAAAGCCCAATCAAATTGCACAGCACCATGAGAGTCATCACCACCTTTCAATGAATGACGCAGCATTAAAGAGAAGTCATTCTGCTTCCACTTATAAAACGCTGTTAAATCACCACGACCAATGTAATCTTCCATATCCGGGTTATTATCATCTTTACTATCTTCTTCAAGACGAATCCATGGACGAAGCATTAAAGCAAAATTACCACGCTCCAATCCAACATTAAAAATTACACGGTTCCAGCTACGAGATAATGGATCTGAACGACCATTTGACTGATGGTTTAAGGTAACTCCAAGCAAACGCCCATCTAAACCAAGCAACTCGTAGTTCGTTCTAAACATTAAACTTGCTTCTGGCTCATAGTTCGTTTCACGGAATGGGCGAGATTCTTCAGCATTGAACGTCTGCCAACGTGAAGATTGCGTATACCCTACCCACAAATCACCATTATTTCCAAAAATATTTTCCCAAGCTTTGGTTTTCAAAGAAATCTGAAACTTACTTTCTGTTGATTTCAGATTCTGAGCATCCGTTACAGTGTTATTTGGATTTGGACTACTCGGGAATTCATTCTTGTCACTGGTCCAAAATACAGGTAGTAAATAGACTGGTTGATAAGCACGAATATTCCAAACACCTAGCTTACTTTTTTCAGATAATTCCCAACGTTGATCTAGCAAAGAAGTAGTAGGTTCAAGTGTAGGTGCTTTACCAATCACTTTAATATTACTAACTGTATCTACCACCTTCTCTTTAAATGTTTCTGGTTGAACAGCGGGCTGATCGATTTTTTTAACAGGCTCAGGTACTACAGCGGCTTGCACAACAGGTAGAGCTGCTGGTTTAAATACAGAGTCGTAACAAGCCAGACGATCGGCATTCGAAGCAAGAGCAACACATGCATCAACTGTGGCGGGGTTTGCTGGAGCTAAGGTATCAGCATATGTTACAGACGCACATAAACAGCTAAGCACGATTCCCATGCTTAGCTGTAAAGATGTGCGTTCAAATTGTTTGAACGCCATGTTCAATCTCCAATTTTTATTTTAATTAACTTGTTGAATGGTAAAACCTAATTGCTGCAATTCATCACGTTTAGCAAATGGCGCAACTACAGCTTTTACAGGAGTTTGCTCTACTAAATATTGACGAGCAACACTTTTTAAATCATCCAATGTTACATGCAACAATCTTTCACGCAAAGTACGGCGGAAAGCTGGTGTTCTCGCATGCAACAATGCATAACAGGCTGTAATCGCTTCACCTGCTGGAGAGCCTGGTTTATCCATACTTGCCACTAAACCAAGAATTGCCTCTTCAAGCTGATGAGGTTGTTGCTCTGTATTTAATAACCATTGCACACTCGCTTCAAAGTCTTTAAACGTCTCTGCTAAACGTGGGTCACGGTAACTGAAGAAACGGAATGAGCATGCATTTCCATCATAACTAGCACCGCCGCCATAAGCACCACCTTTTTCACGGATAGCACTGTGCAAGAATCCGTTACGTAAATAAGCTGCCAATACCATTAATGGAGCCGCATCTGGATGTGATACTTCTACGGCTTGATATGCAGACGCACAGAATTGAACGTTTGCCTGAATTAACCATGCTTCATGATTATTATCATTAGCTTGTTCTACTTGAGTTAACTCAGTTGTAGCTGTATCAACATTCAACTTATCCCAAACATTCTGGATTTCTTCAACCAAACGTTCAGATTGATGTTCTTCGCACACTAGTAAGAACTGTTTAGGTGCTTGCAACAACTTACTATGAATACGTTTTAATTCTGCAATCAGCTCATCGTAAGCAGCATCATCTTGGGTAATTTTAGTAACAAGCTCACCCAACCAGTTCAATGCACCTAAACCCGTGTTTTGATAGTCACGTTGAGCCAAGGCACTCATGTTACGAGAAGCAATCTGCATCGCATAGCTATGACCTGAACCAGATAAACGAGATTGCCAACGTGTTTTACGTTGTTGCAGTAACTCGATAATTCGTTCTTTCTCATCAAATCGAAGCTGTTCAAATGCTAATTTTAATAAATGAATTGCATCAAATTTCTGAGTCAACGATTTAGTCGTTAAAGTTAACCAAGCACTAATTTTATCTTTATCATCAACTTTGCTACGTAAAGAGGCACCCATTCCTAAACCACCACTTACAGCGGTTTGTAAGTTTTGTAGTTCAAGATAGCCATATTCGCCTGCACCTACTTCACCCATCAAAATAGAAAGCAAATTGAAATAAGGCGACTTCACAATATCTTCAGGAATCTGAATGAGTACTTGTTGATAGTAAATACCGTTAGTACCAGCATGGTACAAGTTCAACGGCGTATCCATACGATTACAAATAATTTCGCGTAACTGACCTTGTACAATATGCAAATCAGCAGGTACATCTTCCAAGCCTACTTTTGGCAATAACTCAAGGTTATCAGGCGTATCCTGACGTTCCTCTAGAGCCTTGGTTTTAGCAATGATTTCAGCCTTATCAGCATCTGTTAGTTTTTCACCAATAGCCGCTAAACGAGCTTTTTCCGCTTCCTGCTCTTTTACAGACTTGGTCGGGTCTGGAACTAAAGTCATTTGTACGCGATGAGGGTTGTCGAGCAAATGTGTTTGAATCAGATTTGATAACCACATTGGGTCTTTCAACTCTTCTTTAACTTGTGCAATTGCGCTGTCAACATCCCAAATTTGGATTGGATCATTATGGTGAATCGCACCACTTAAGCCATTTAAAATTAGACTTAAACCATAAGGTGTGCCGTCACCATTAATTTCACGTTGATGTAACTCGATTTGATGCAAAATTGCATCGACTAAATTACTGTCAATTGGTTTAGCAGCAACATCACGCAGAATATTTAAAACACCATCTCTAAAGCTTTGCGCATGTTCAGGATTTGAACCTTGAACACCACAGTAGAAAGTCATTTCAAAATTACTATCGTCTACGCCCATTAATGGACCTGTAGATTGAGCATAACCACAAGTTTCTAAGTAATGACGAAGTGGCGAAGCCGAATTTTCTAATAAAATCCCTTCGACTAAACGCATTCCTAAACGCAATTTAATGTCATTTGCTTCTGGTAATAACCAAGATAGAACATGATAAGTTTTATCTTTTAAATCATCACTATCAACACCGTAGTTCTCTGTTACTTCAATTGGTGCAGCTAAACGTTTTTCAGGCTTAGAGTATAAAGTTGTTCCCGCAGAAAACTTGTGTAGAGCTAGTTTTTCAAATTGCTCTTGTAATTCATATGCTGTCTGATTACCAAAGGTCATGAATACAGCATTACTTGGATGGTAATGTACTTTATAAAAATCGACTAACTGCTCATACGTTAAATCAGGAATATCTTTCGGGTCACCGCCTGAGTTGTAATGGTAAGTCGTTTCAGGAAATAAATGATGGGCCAACTGATGATAAAGTTGGTCAGACGGCGCACTCATCGCACCTTTCATTTCATTAAAAACAACACCTTTATAAACAGGTTGACCATTTTCCAGTTCAATACGAATACCTTCTTGAGCAAAATCAAGTGGATTCAAATTGGCAGCAAATGCCGCATCAAGATAAACAGAAAGTAAGTTTTGAAAATCTTTTTTGTTTTGAGTAGCGAATGGATATGCTGTCCAATCTGCTGCGGTAAATGCGTTCATAAAAGTATTTAAAGAACGACGAATCATTAAAAAGAATGGATCACGTACCGGAAACTTTTCAGATCCACACAAAGCCGTATGTTCTAAAATATGTGCCGTGCCTTTAGAGTCCATAGGCTGGGTTCTAAAAGCAACAAGAAATACATTTTCATCATAATCAGTTGCCAAGTGATAATGCACCGCACCTGTGACTTTATGCTTATATTCAGACACTAAAATATCTAATGCTTCTACATGGTGCTGACGTAGCAACTGAAACGCAGGGTGAACAGTTTGAGAAATGGTTTCAGTGACATCTACAGTCATGTGATCTCCTAACATATCGGATAAGTGAATAAGTCTCATTATAGCCTGAGTCAGCTTGAGATTGGCGAACAAAAGCCAAGTAAAATACTATGTTTTTGTTGAGTATTAGTTTTCATTGGCACAGCTTTGATATCAAACACATAGCCATGAATGTTTTATCCTAACAGAACAAAAGCTTTTAATTCTATGTATATGATAGACATTGAATTAAAAAGCTTATCAATTTTATCTTAACGAGCTATTTTCGAATCTAAAGAATATTCACACAACAATATTTTTCCACTAATTTTTGATTTAACTGAATTTTATTCAACAAACTACAGCAAATCCAAGCAATGGTGTAAACTTAGCAACCTGATTTTTTTATTTTGTGACAACACATATGGCAACTGTAGATCTTTTTGCAATTGGTAATGCATTAATCGACCAAGAATTTAAAGTGTCTGATGATTTTCTTAGTCAACAAGGTTTGCAAAAAGGCACCATGCAGTTGTCCGATGGCGACACTCAATCTGCTCTTTATGCAGAGTTAAAACAGCATCAAGATTACAAAGGTCAAGCAAGTGGTGGTTCTGCTGCGAATACTACTGTAGCCTTTAGTGCATTAGGTGGAAGTGCTTTTTATGGTTGCCGCGTTGGTAACGATGATTTGGGTTCAATTTATCTGCAAGGTTTAAATGAAGCTGGCATCCAAACCACTCCAAAGTCAATTAGTGAAGGTGTAACAGGCACCTGCATGGTACTCATTAGTCCTGACTCTGAACGTACGATGCATACCTATTTGGGCATCACTGCTGAACTTTCTCAAGATCAAATCGATTTTGAACCGTTAAAAACAGCAAAATGGCTTTATATTGAAGGTTATCTTTCTACAAGTGAAACAGCGCGCAAAGCTGTAAAACAGGCCAGAGAAATTGCAAAAGCAAATGGCGTTAAGATTGCTTTATCTCTTTCAGATCCTGCCATGGTGCAATACGCTCGCGAAGGCTTAGAAGAACTTATGGATGATGGAGTAGATTTACTATTTTGTAATGAACAAGAAGCCTTAATGTATACAAATACAATAACTGTAGAAGACGCTCTTGCTCAATTACGTTTTAAAAATCATACAGTAGTCATTACACAAAGTGCTAAAGGTGCTTTAGTTTCCAACTCTACTCAACATTTCCATGTGGCAGGCCGTCATGTAGAAGCCGTTGATACAAATGGTGCTGGCGATGCATTTGCAGGCGCATTCCTATACGCCCTAAACCATCATCAAGATTTGAATGCTGCTGCACAGTTAGCAGTCTTAATTTCTAGTGAAGTTGTTTCTCAATTTGGCCCACGTTTAGCGATTAATGATTATGCTAAACTTCTTGAAAATTTTCAGAAGGAATGTGCTTGAAATGGAAAGGATCTGTATGACGGAAGAAGTTCCTGAGCGTGAAGCTAGAGCTTTTGACACTTTACAAGGAACTACTATTTTCATTACGCAACGTGATGGCGCATTCTATGCTTATCAAAACTTATGCCCTCACTTGCAAACAGAGCTTGAATATTTAGAAAATCAATTTCTTGATCAAGACCAAGAGTATATTCAATGTTCTACCCATGGTGCTCTATTCACTGTGGAAACAGGCGAATGTATCTCAGGACCATGTTTAGGTGATTTTTTAAATAAAGTTGAGATTAAAGTACATTCAGATGGCGGTATCTATATCGTAGACTGAAGCGATCAACATTAGAGTTTCTGCCATGGCTGATTTCTTTTTCAATTATTATCTTATGCCATTTCACTTAAGTGTAGTGGCTTTGATATTACTCAGCGTGGTAGAAACCATTGGTATGTATATTGGACTTCGTCCAAGTCAATTACTCAAAAAAATTGCGCCTGTTTGGCTTTCTAACTCACCACTACTTAATGTTAAATTTTCTAAAGCTTTAATTTTCGTTTTTTTACTCATCAATTTCAGTTTTGCAGGTTATTTTTTACAACTCTCTTTCTTTGCAATCCAGCATTATTTTATTTCACCTTTTTATTTAATCGTCCCAGCTCTTGTCATTGCAATCTTTTTTACTGTATTCATGATTCACTGCCTTGACCAAGTAATTAAACCAAAGCTTACTCATACAAACTATAATCTTTTAGGACGACTAGCGACAGTTTCCAGTGGTAATGCTAGACCTGGATTTTCTGCCCAAGCGCGAGTGCGTGATGAATTCGGCCAGCTCCATTATGTTCAAGTCGAACCAGAATACGGCGAACTCGAATTATACTCTCAAGTTATCCTTGTCAGAGTGCATAAAAGCCATTATGTAGCCAAGAAAATTTCTGTATCAAACGATCTTTTCGCCCCCGATTAAATTCTCACTACTATTCTATTTAATTACTGCTTATAGCAGGCTTTATTACGCCTATATTTTATTATTTTCTTTTTAATTATTTATTATTCCAACTATTTTAGTTTGGAACATAATTTATAAATATAATATACAACCATTTTGGTTGGTATTAAATTAAAACAAACCATTTTAATCAACTTAATATTTTTATTTACAAGTGTTTTAGTAGGATTTAATAATCAATTCAAACTACTTTAGTATGGTATTTATTTTAAAATATTAAGTTATTGTTTTATATAAATTAATTATTTAAATATTCATTTAAAATATATTTAATGTTTATTTTTATTATATTTTGATTAATAATAAAATTAATATCAAATGAGGTTTAATTTATGAGCCTTAATTTTAAAAATCTTAATGGTCGTTTAGTTAAAGAAATCACTATTATTCTAATAATAAAAATAGTGCTTCTCTTAACGATCAAACATATTTGGTTTGATGCTCCCACCATCCCCAAAAATTTTGACAATCAGATCGCCGAGCATATTGCTGGCGATAACATTTCCCACATTAAGGAGACACGTTGATGATTTCTGAAAGCGTGGTTGATCTTTCGCGGTTTCAATTTGCGATGACCGCAATGTATCACTTTCTTTTCGTCCCTTTAACTCTAGGTTTGGCATTTATCCTTGCCATCATGGAAACCACTTATGTCATTTCTGGTAAAGAAATTTACAAAGATATGACTAAATTTTGGGGAAAATTATTTGGTATTAACTTTGCTTTAGGGGTAACAACTGGCTTAACAATGGAGTTCCAATTTGGAACAAACTGGGCTTATTACTCACACTATGTAGGTGATATTTTTGGTGCTCCATTAGCAATTGAAGGCCTTATGGCATTCTTCCTCGAGTCTACATTTATTGGTTTATTCTTCTTCGGATGGGACCGTTTAAGTAAGGTTCAGCATCTAGGCGTAACATGGTTAGTCGCTCTCGGATCCAATATGTCAGCGCTTTGGATTTTAGTGGCGAATGGATGGATGCAGAACCCCGTAGGTGCTGCATTTAACTTTGAAACAATGCGTATGGAATTAGTTAATTTCGGCGCGCTTATCTTTAACCCTGTAGCTCAGGTGAAATTCGTACATACCGTTTCTGCGGGCTATGTAACTGGTGCAATTTTTGTACTTGCCATCTCAAGCTATTACTTACTTAAAAAACGTGATCTTCCTTTCGCACGCCGCTCTTTTGCAATTGCTGCCATTTTCGGTCTTGCATCTACACTTTCAGTGATTTTGTTAGGTGATGAATCTGGCTATGAGCTCGGTGATGTTCAAAAAACTAAACTCGCTGCGATCGAAGCCGAATGGGATACTCACCCTGCTCCTGCTCCGTTTACTTTGTTTGGTGTACCAAACCATGAAGAAATGCGGACAGATTACGCAGTTAAAATTCCATATGCATTAGGTTTAATTGCAACTCGTTCAACAACCAAAGAAGTTACTGGTCTTAAAGATCTCATGCAGCAGCACGAAGTTCGTATTCGCAACGGTATGCTTGCCTATGCCGAACTTGAAAAATTACGTGCAGGTGATCGCTCACCAGAGTTATTAGCCTCTTTTGAAAAAAATCAAAAAGATTTAGGTTATGGCCTACTTCTTAAGAAATATGCACCCAATGTAGTTGATGCAAGCGAGCAAAATATTAAATCTGCTGTAAAAGATACTGTTCCAAATGTTACAGCGCTATTTTTCTCTTTCCGCGCAATGGTTGCCTCAGGTTTCTTAATGCTATTACTTTTCATTTTAGCGACTTGGGCTGTAGCAAAAAGAAATGCTGAAAATAAACCTTGGCTCCTAAAATATGCATTGTTTGCTCTTCCGCTTCCTTGGATTGCTGCACAAACTGGTTGGTATGTAGCTGAAGGTGGTCGTCAACCGTGGTCTATTGGTGAAATTCTACCAACTCATCTCTCTACTTCTAGTTTAAGTACTGGTGACGTATGGGGTTCGATTATTGCACTAGCAGCGTTCTACACCGCTCTTTTGATTATTGAAATGTATTTAATGATCAAATTTGCTCGTTTAGGACCAAGCTCTCTACACACTGGCAAATATCATTTTGAAAAGCAAGAACCGAAAGCAGCTGTTAATGGGGAGGCCTTATCATGATTGAATATGAATTATTGAAAATCATTTGGTGGGTGTTAGTCGGTGTACTACTCATCGGCTTTGCTCTTACCGATGGCTTTGATATGGGGTCTATGGCTCTCATGCCTTTCGTTGGAAAAACCGATAGCGAACGCCGTGCTGCGATCAATACCATTGCCCCACACTGGGATGGTAATCAGGTCTGGTTTATTACGGCGGGAGGTGCACTATTCGCTGCATGGCCAATGGTTTACTCAGTCGCTTTCTCAGGCATGTACTGGGCACTTTTGTTAGTTCTATTTGCACTTTTCTTAAGACCTGTAGGTTTCGATTATCGCTCTAAACTTGAAAATACCAAATGGCGTAACTCTTGGGACTGGGGTCTGTGCATCGGTGGTGCTGTTCCAGCGCTTGTGTTTGGTGTGGCCTTCGGTAATTTGTTTTTAGGTATTCCTTTTAGTTTAGATAGCACTTTACGCTCTGAATATACAGGCAGCTTTTTTGCCCTTCTTAACCCCTTTGCTTTAGTTTGCGGTGTGGTAAGTCTGTCTATGCTGTGTGCACATGGCGGTGCATGGCTCATGCTCCGTACTGATGAAGCTTTAAAACAGCGCTCTGCCAAAGCCACTCAAATTATGGCAATTATCTTTTTAATTTGTTTCCTTGTAATTGGAGCATGGCTGTATTTTGGGCAAGTTCCAGGTTATAGCTATGCTGTTGCTATAGACCCAAATACTGCGCTTAACCCTTTAGCTAAAGAAGTGATTACCAATAGCAATCCTGGTTGGATGAACAATTACAGTACCTATCCAGTGACTAAAGTTGCCCCTGCTCTTGCCATCTTAGGTGCAATCATTGCAATTTTTGCATCTTCAAAAGTAAAAGCAGGCTTAAGTTTTACTGGTACAAGTTTAATGATTGTAGGAGCAATTTTAACTGCTGGTTTTGCCCTATTCCCATTCCTACTTCCATCTAGTATCAATCCTAACTCTAGCTTGACAATGTGGGATGCTGTATCAAGTCACCTTACTTTAGGCGTTATGACGGTTGCTGCCTGCATTTTTGTTCCTCTTATTTTGATCTATACCACTTGGTCTTATTACAAAATGTGGGGAGTCATCACTAATAAACATATCGAGTCAAACTCGCATAGCTTGTATTAAGGAGAAAACTATGTGGTATTTCGCATGGATCCTAGGCATTTTGATGGCATGTTTTGCGGGTGTACTCAGCGCGCTTTATATCGAACATCATCAAGATTTAGATGAGGAATAAATGATGGCAAAAGCAATGACAGCATCAAATCATCGAAAAGCTCAAGCATTTGCAATGGCCCTTTCTTTTCTGTTGGCATTGCCTCTTGCTGCAATTTTGTTGGTTTATCCTTCACTCATGCTAGATGCTAACGGGCACTACAATCATAGCCAGCTTATGCTGGTGATGATTGGTATTTCTGGTGGCTTTATTTACGGAGTGGGTTTCGTACCTAACTTCTGGTTATGGAAATGGCTATTTAGCCCGTGGGTGGCTTGGCCTCTCATGCTTTTAGGCTATTACATCTGGTTCCTAACCTAAATCAAAAAGACCTCATCTGAGGTCTTTTTTCATTTCAACCAATTTAATGGGGATCCTTGGCACCCCTACATTTGCTTCAACCGGATATGGCTGCTTATTACCCGTTTTCATATATCCACGTCTTTCATAATAAGCGATCAATTCAGAACGGATATCTAGCACATACATTAAGGCGCTGGTCAGATGGGGAACTTCTTTCAATGCATATTGCTCTGCATATTCTAAAACAGATCGACCCATTCTCATATTTTGAACTTGAGGATCAGTACAAAATGTTCCAATCTCAACCTGATTATTTTCAAATGTAAGCCCAATACAAGCAATAAGCTTGGAAGCAGAAGTTTCCGCTACCAATAATGTTAAATTCCTAAGTTGTAGTTGTTCTTCTAATTGAAACTCTGTAATACGTTGCCCTTCGACCCAATCAAGCTCTGTTGTCCAACTTCTATCTTGTTGTTCTCGATAGGACTTATTAATTAAAGCTACCAGTTGTGGAATATCAGAAAATTGAGCTAAACGGAAATTTAAATTATTCATAAAGTATACTTAGGCTATTTGTAAAAATTCTAAAAATAAAGCCGATATTAAATCGGCTTTATTTTAAATAGCAATTAATTAATTTGATTGTTCAGCTAACCATGCCATAAATTTTTGACGCTCAGCTTTAGAAGCTTTCTGCCAGGTTTCAACTAAACGTTGATCATTCGTTTGGGCTACACCCGTTACTGGCATAGATGTTGGAGCTGGTACAGCCACCTGAACAGAAGTAGGTTTAGCAGAGGCATACACTGCCTCAGGCTGCGATTTAGATGATTTAGTCGTAAAGTCAGTGACTTTTCCTAATAAACCCGTTGCAAACCATGGTTTTTCCTCATTGTTTGCACCAGTTTGTTGTACGATTAATTCATTATTTGCGCTGTACAAAGCCACAGTTGGTTGCTCAGCATATTTCTTTGCTTGTTCAAATTGCTTTGGTGCATCTACCATTCTGAGCTTATAAGTTTGCCCATCTTTGAGTACTGGAGTTTGAATTGTGACTACTCCAGATTTAACAATGTCATGCTCCCCGCTTAAATGTTCAAAGTATTCTTGATAGCGCACACTTAAGCTTGTTTCACCAGCATCGACTTTATAATTATTTTTAGATGAACGAAATAACCCAGAGTTGACTTCCTGACCATTCACTGCAAGGATTACAATTTCCTCTGGTGCTGTAATTGTAACTGCTGAAAATACCGAACCGCTGAGTAATAAGCCAATTGCAGCAACACCTAATCTTAAAGTCATCTGTCTCTTTCTCTGTGTTTGATAAGCTATTAAATCATGAGCAATATGCAATATGATTGTGACTATTTTATGACAAAGCAGTTATCGACTAATTTCTTGATTTATTATTTTGAAATATGCACTTGAATTTCATAAATTTTCATTTTATGTATTCCTCCTATTCATTCTAAAAACATAAAAAAAGCACCTAAAATAGGTGCTTTTTTAATTTCAATTAAATTAATTGAAAGTTTTAAAACGATCAGCATCATTAATAAATGCTTTTTCACCTGCTGGTGCTTCAACCGAACCAAATACTAATTGAGCACGTAATTTCCAAGTTGCAGGAACATCAAATGCTTCAGCTGCGTCTGCATCGACAATTGGGTTATAGTGCTGTAAAGAAGCACCTAAACCAAGCTCTGAAAGCGCAGTCCAAGTTGCAAATTGAGCAATTGCACTTGAGTGTTCAGACCATACTGGGAAGTTATCCGCATATAGTTCGAATTGCTCTTGTAAGCTTTTAACAACAGCTTGGTCTTCATAAAATAAAACCGTGCCAACACCCGCTACAAAGCTATCAATTTTTGCATTTGTACCAGCAAAAGCTTCTGCAGGAACAATTTTACGCAATGCTTCACGAACTAAATTCCAGAATTTAGCATGAGATTCACCGTATAGTGTCACTACACGTGAAGATTGTGAGTTAAAAGCTGAAGGACTATGTTTAACTGCTTCACGTATAGTTTCTTCAATTTTAGTGCGATCTAATGCAACGTTTTTACCAATTGCATAAATAGTACGACGGTTTTTAATTTTATCTAAGAAAGTAGACATTTTGTTATTTCCTACCTATTGATTTGACCAAGGGTCGTTGTTTGGGAATGAGTACAGTGTATTAAAGTCATTTTTCATAATCAGCATTAAAAATATGACAGTTCGTTTTATTTTCGCAACAATAATAAAAGATATACATATAAAAAAAGCTTCACGATTTAGTGAAGCTTTTTAGGGTTACCAATCAATTTACTTATCAGTTTCAAACAGCGCAGCAACAAAAGATTTAGCCGAGAATGGTCTTAAATCATCAATTTTTTCACCTACACCAATAAAACGAATTGGCACATGGGTGCGGCTTGCAATATTAAAGAGTACACCACCTTTAGCTGTTCCATCCAACTTGGTAATGGTAATACCCGTTAAACCTACAGCTTGATCAAACTCTTGTACTTGGTTAATCGCGTTTTGACCTGTTCCTGCATCTACCACCAACATAATTTCATGAGGTGCAGTTGCATCAATTTTCTGCATAACACGTTTAACTTTTTTGAGTTCTTCCATCAAGTTACTCTTATTATGTAAACGACCTGCCGTATCCGCAATTAATACATCAATTCCTTTAGCACGAGCACTTTCAAAGGCATCAAAAATAACAGAAGCACTATCAGCTCCATGACCTTGCGCTACTACAGAGATATCGTTACGTTCGCCCCAGATCTGTAATTGCTCAGTTGCTGCGGCGCGGAATGTGTCACCAGCAGCCAACATCACTTTTTTACCTTCACCTTGTAAACGTTTCGCCAACTTACCAATAGTTGTAGTTTTACCAACGCCATTTACCCCAACCATCAAAATCACATAAGGTGATTTGTTAGGGTCAATATGCAATGGTTTAACACGTGGGGCTAACAAAGCAACCAACTCTTCTTGTAACGCTTTATATAAAGAGTGAGAATAGATCAAATCACCACGAGCTGTACGCTCTGTCAAATTGGTAATGATGGTTTTTGTTGCTTCAACACCAATGTCTGCAACCAATAATTGCTCTTCGACTTCTTCAAGTAACTCATCGTCAATTTCCTTTCCGCCAATCAAGATATTGACCATACCATCAGCGAAATTACGACGAGTTTTGGTTAAGCCTTCTTTCATCCGGCCAAAAAAACCAGTTTTTGGTTGTTCAACCGGTGTTTCTGTAGAAGCCACTTCGTCTTTGGCTACTTCAATATTTTCTTGTGATTTAGCAGGAGATTCAACGATGGGAACATCGATAGCAGGTAAATTAGGTAATGTGACATCGTCATCACCGATCTCAGCATCTATCAAGAATTTATTTTGCATATTCGATTGTTGCTCCATGCGGATTCCTTGAAAAGCAGCGCGTTTAAAAAGATAAAGTTTAGCATAAATTCAAAATTTTGCCTGCCACAATAGTGCTCAAAAAGCTTTGGAAACCAAGATTTAGCCTGATTACCCTATTTACTGAGTATCTTCCTGAGCAAGTGCTGGATATTGTCTAATATGAGCACCTTCAAATTGATATGCATGCATTAACTTTAAATACTCTGCTCTATGAATTTCTGATTGAGCTATTAACAGCTCAGCCATATCCTGAGTTTTAGGATAAGTAGCTTGATGAGAGAGTTGTATAATTCGTTGATATTGTTCCGGACTAATAGGCCGAAGTAATGCTAAATATGACAGCACAAAAATACAGCCAATGACAATAACCACAAATAGGTTAAAACATTGATCAACTTTTAACTCAGACTTTAATTTAAGAAAATTTTGTTTGAATATGAGCATGACCTACCTCGAATTAGTGTAGTGTAGGGTTCAATACTCATAAGCACAAGATCAAACATCCAGTAAGGCCAAGAATCGTACCTTACTGGATCATAATACTTAGCTTATTAGTGAACGAATGACGGAAAAGTATAAAATTGCTGCAATAATCACCAAGACTAAAAACATCGCAAAAATACTTAAACCTTCTTCAGCATCGGCTGGATGCAGTTCGTCTTCGTCGGCAATTTTTCTCAGTTCACCATCATAAACTTGATAAAACCAGTTTTTTTGTGCAGGTTCCAAATGCCGTGCAAAGTCAAATACCCTTTTGCGCTGAGCAAGACAATAATCCCCTAAATGGATCTCTTGATGAAAGATCGCTTCGTCTAATAGCTTACGATGATAATGGGCTAGTTCTATGATTTGTTCCTCTCTAGGTGGAGTATCAAAAACAAAGCCATCGATAGTATTTGTCATATTTTATTCTCCTTGTCTTTTATTCTCATATTGATTTTACTCAAAATTATTTGTGAATAATGTTTAATCATGTATCCTAATAGTGAATTAACTGGTATGCACCAATAGTTGACAAATCCATTAATTTGTAATATTAGTTTAATAATTCTAAGTTAAATTAATTTAAAGGCAGCGGCCTTTAGAAAAAGTAATCATAATTACAATAAGGAGTTTTCTATGATTCAACGTATCTCTCATCATGATTTAGAACATGTGTACGCAACTGCAGTAAACACAATTCACTCTCAAATGAATTTTCAGGATGCAGTTGCACAGTTAGAAGAAGTTGCTCGCGCTGGGCACGGTAAAGCTGCTCTGTTTTTAGCAGAATTGTATTATCAAGGTTTCCGTGTTGAACGTGACTCACTTAAAGCACAATATTGGCAAAAGTTAGCCACAATGCAAGCATAAAGAAACGTCACCTAGGTGGCGTTTTTTTACGTCTGTAAATAAGTAAAACTAGCAATTTATCTAAAACTTTAGCCACTTTAAGTAAAGGATCTGAATTTCACAGCTGGAATATTTGTTTACGATTTGATACCTGTTTAAACTGAAATGTCATCTGATTTTTTTATAATAAGCAAGACAAGTTAGAACCTTTAAATTCACAATGAAAAGTTTAAGTAATCTACAACCGGTTTCAAGAGACTTGATGATTAAGATTTATATTTTAAGAACCATGATGTATTGCGGGGTTCTTTGGGGATTATTTCATCAAGGATGGGCAATTAAATCAGATCAGGAAGACTTTATTTTTCCTTTTTGGCTTAATGGCTTACAGGCACATCGCTACGCAAAAGAGCATTGGCCACATTACAAACCAAGAAGAATTACACCTAAAGATTTCCATGAGTCTTTACTACCAACATTAACTCGACTCAACGTTACTCCTGCTTTGTTTAATTCATCTCATAGAAAATTAAAGTTATCTACTCAGCAAATGCAGCATTTCTTTTTCAAACATCCGAATTGGCAAGGAGCGTAAACTTTTCTTTAGGTTCTTAATCTCTATTAGAATGCTTTTTGAACGCTTGAGTGTGAAACTTGTATTTAATGACTATCCAGTCTTTGCATTTTTATAAAATCAAGCTAATTTAAAACAAAATGATAAAACACAGGACAGAAGAAATGACAATCGTTGCACAAGTAATCAAGAACAAAGCAGAGCAAGATATTTTTACAATTTCTCCAGAAGCCACTGTCCTTGAAGCAATTAAGATTATGGCGGATAAAGGAATTGGTGCGCTTGTCGTAGCTGAGGGTGAAAAAGTTGTCGGAATTTTGTCTGAACGTGACTACACACGAAAAGTAACGCTTATGGAACGTTCATCATATAGCACTACCGTTGCTGAAATTATGACATCTAAAGTGCTTACAGTAAGCCTAAACAATACAGTTGAAGAGTGCTTACAGCTTATGACAGATCGTCACTTACGCCACTTACCTGTATTAGACAATGAAAAACTAGTTGGATTTATTTCTATTGGCGACTTAGTAAAAGCTGCGATGGAAGATCAGAAAAATCTCATTGAACAATTAAAACAGTACATCTCTGGTTAATTATTTCATATAAAAAATGGGCATTTATATGCCCATTTTTTATTGATGTAAAAATTTAAAGATAGTTATTAATTAAAGCAACTAAACGCTCTAACAAGTCATCAGCCTGTGCTTGAGTCATATTAATTGGTGGTAATAAACGCACTACTGAACCAGCTGTAACATTAATAATAAGTTTATGTTGATCTCGAGCTATTGCAACGAGCTCAGCGCAGTCTTTAGGCAATTGAATACCAATCATCATACCAAAGCCACGTACTTGCACATTTTTATCTGCCAATTGCGCACGTAATTGATCAACAATATAACCACCAACAACTGCCGCGTTTTCTACAGCATTCTCTTTTTGGATTGTATCAATTACTGTATAAACCACACGAGAACCTAGCACTGTGCCACCATAAGTAGACCCATGGCTACCAGGTCCTAATAAGCCAACAGCTTTACCTTGGGTCATTACCGCGCCTACTGGAAAGCCATTACCAAGTCCTTTAGCAGTCGTCAAAACATCAGGCACAATGTTTGTATGTTGATAAGCAAAATACTTACCGGTACGGCCGTTACCTGTTTGGATTTCATCTAGCATCATTAGCCAGTTATGTTGATTACATATGGTGCGGACTTCTTCAAGATAGCTAAAGCCTTGAGGTGCTGTATTAATACCACCCTCACCTTGAATAGGTTCAATCAAAATCGCAACAATATCTGGGTGCTGCAAAGCAGCTTCTTGAATTGCTTCTACATCACCAAATGGCACACGAATAAAATCATTGGTTAAAGGAGCAAAACCATCTTGTACTTTCTTATTACCAGTAGCTGAAAGTGTTGCTAAAGTACGACCATGAAATGATTGCTCTGCCACAATTATCTTTGGGGAGCTTACACCTTGTTGAGTACCAAATTTACGAGCAATTTTAATGGCGCCTTCATTTGACTCTGCACCACTGTTTGAAAAGAAGATCTCTTCCATCCCTGAAACTTCAGCAAGCTTCTGAGCAGCTGCCGTTTGCCAAGGAATCTCAAATAAGTTACTTGTATGCACAAGTGTTGCAGCTTGTTCAGCAATTGCTTCTGCAATGACTGGATGCGCATGACCTAAACCACATACAGCAATACCGGTTAAAGCATCTAAATACTCTGTGCCATCTTCGGTATATAGATATGCTCCTCGGCCTCGTACAAAACTGATCGCTTGGCGACCATAAGTAGCCATTAAATGTGATGGTTGATCAGGTTGTATTGGAGCTAGGGTAATATCATTCATAACGAACTCTGTCTGTATGAGGTTTTAGGAAGGGTTTATATAAGCAAAAACTAGCTCTGATGAAAAGTCTCATCACTCATTTATCTAAAATTTCGTCCGCTTTTTGCTATCGCTTCGGTTTATACAATAAAATATTGAATATTCAATGCAACTTTAAGTAATCAGGTGGTTTGCAAAGCGGTATGAACACCCCCTATAATGCTGCTAGATTAGTTGAGGATCTCTTTATGACTGAACAAGCACGTGATACTGAAGCGTTAATCCGCGATCAAATTGCGAAGCATCCCGTTTTACTTTACATGAAAGGCACTCCACAGTTTCCACAATGTGGTTTCTCTGCACGTGCTGTAGAGGCGCTCAGTCAAATTGGTCGTCCATTTGCATATGTAAATATTTTGGAAAACCCTGATATTCGTGCAACATTACCAAAAATTGCGAACTGGCCTACATTCCCGCAACTTTGGGTAAATGGCGAACTTATTGGTGGTAGCGATATCATGCTTGAAATGTTCCAAAATGGCGAATTAAAACCATTAGTTGAACAATACAGCGCAGCGCCAGAAGCGTAAATAATAAAAAAGCCAATCAATAGATTGGCTTTTTTATACTCTCAATTTCAACGATCACTTACCCCGACATAGCGAAATAAATTTTCCACACCTAAATCAGATTTTAAAATAATTAGATTTTCATAAGTTGTTGTCGTGAGAGCTTCAAAAATATTCATATTCGGATCTTCGTGCAACTCATCCACATTTTGATCCATACACTCTTCAAATCGATCAGCAATAAATTCAAACCCCAAATCCATAGCAATAAATAAAGTATGTTCACATGGCTGAATATATTGTTCTTGCGCCCAGTCAATTATTGCTTGTTTGCAAAATGGACATTCAATATTCGCAGAAGCATCGTTAAGTTCAATTAATTGATAGTGCATTAGATTTGAAAAGAATAGAAAATTGTAGTGTAAAAGAAATTAATTGAAAGTTCTAGAAAAGGCTAGAACCACTCATCAAAAAACATACAATAAAATTACATTGTAATGACAATATAATTTCAAATTCTCAGTTAAAGGAAATATCTTAGTATATGTTTTAATTACAAAAAATTTAGTTTAAGAATTATCGTTGCAAAATTAATAATGTAAAATCATGGTTGTTGCAGAAATAGGATATTTTAATGCTCACTGATCTTGATGATTTTTATTGTTTTGCTCTCGTCGTTGAGCATGGTGGTTTCAGTGCCGCTGAGCGTGTAACGGATATACCAAAATCAAAACTAAGTCGTCGTGTATATAGCCTAGAAGAAAACTTAGGCGTTCGCCTGATTCAACGCAGCTCTCGTCATTTTGCTGTTACAGATATTGGGATGGATATTTATAGACATGCTCAAGTCATGATGAATGCTGCACAGGCTGCTCATGATTTGGTTGATCATTTAAGCATTCAACCTAGAGGTGTTGTAAAGGTTAGTGTTCCTGTTGATATTGCTCAAAATCAACTGCCTAAAATTTTGCCTGCTTTCTTAAAAAAATATCCAGAAATTCGTTTGCAACTTATGGTCAGCAATCGTCGAGTAGATGTCATTAATGAAGGAATTGATATTGCTTTACGTGTTCGCTCAAAACTAGATGATGATCCAAGTTTAGTTCTTAGACAGTTTGCACTTATTGAACAGAGTCTATTTGCAAGTCAAGCATATCTAAATGAATTTGGAGATATAAAAAATCCAGAACAACTTAGTGAGCATCGCATTTTAAGTTTGTCAGAAGAGCATCTTGATCAACAATTCCTTTTGCATGGTCCAGACAATCAGCAAAAGAAAATCAAAGTCAGCCCTATCGTAATGGGTACAAATATCCATATGTTGGCGCAATTAGCGAGTCAAAACTGTGGGATCGCTTTATTACCAGAGAGCGCAGCAGAAGATTTTCTAAAATCTGGACAGCTTGTACAAATTTTACCGGAATGGAAAGCTCCTCACGGTATATTACATGCTGTATATCCATCACGCCGAGGGTTATTACCTGCTGTACGAGTATTTATTGATTATTTGGTAGAACATCTTTCTGAGCATTAAAATGAATTTAAAAAAAGTTCGATAATTATCGAACTTTTTTTATTTTTAAATTACAGGATAGTTTCCTACACCTTCAGGCCAAGGTGTTAAGAGTTCAAAGCCAGTGTCAGTTACAGCAACCATATGTTCCCATTGCGCAGATAACGAAAGATCTTGAGTAATAACTGTCCATCCGTCATTTAATTCTTTAACCTGTGGTCTACCCGCATTAATCATCGGTTCAATCGTAAAGACCATACCTTTTTTTAATACTAAGCCTTGGCCGCGCTGTCCATAATGTAAAACATTAGGTTGTTCATGATAAACCTTACCAATCCCATGACCACAATATTCTCGAACAATGCTATACCCTTCTCGATGAGCAACTGACTGAATAGCATAACCAATATCGCCTAGTGTAGCTCCTGGCTTAACAGCATGAATCCCAGCAACCATCGCTTCATAAGTTGTATCAACAAGTTTTTTTGCTTGCGGGTTTACATCACCTACAAAATACATGCGGCTCGTATCACCAAAATAGCCATCTTTAATAATTGCGACATCAATATTAATAATATCGCCATCTTTTAAAATCTTATTCGGTGACGGAATTCCATGGCAAACTACTTCATTTACTGATGTACATATTGTTTTAGTAAAACCATGATATCCCACATTCGCAGGAATAACTTTTAAAGTATTTACAATATAGTCATTACACAGGTTATCTAAATATTCAGTAGATACACCCGGTTTAATATATGCCCCTATCATTTCTAAAACTTGTGCAGCCAAGCGTCCAGAAATTCTTAACTTTTCCAGATCTTGTTCAGTTTTTATTGTAACAGTAGAAGCTCTCATTCAGTTTTATCCTCGTAGGCACTGCTTTTACCACGCCTACAAAAATGTAAGTTAATTTAGAATATTCTAGAACGGATATAGGATAGGCTGGAAGCATTAAATGCCCAAATATTCAACATTCATAATAGAAATTCATACTTTTATTTTTGCATAATTTCTTTAAAAAGTCAGAGACAAAAAATGATTTCCTAATTTCTTTCAATGGTTTTTCAAATACATACCTTAACCAGTTGATATTTTTAATATCTATTAAAGGTTTTTATGCTCTGAAAAAAATCTTTTTCACATAAAATACCGCTTGATCATGATCTCTTTTGCTCTAAAATTCCTTCTTTTTTATTAATTTTAATTTATGCAACATCTTCGTACTGGAGATATTATTGCCCTAGGTTTTATGACCTTTGCTCTTTTTATTGGGGCTGGCAATATTATCTTTCCTCCCATTGTCGCTCAACAAGCCGGTGATCATGTATGGCTAGCCGCTATAGGCTTTTTGATTACTGCAGTTGGTCTACCCGTAATTACCATCATGGCACTCTCTCGTATGCAGGGTTCCATTGAAATTATTAGCTCTCCTCTCGGCCGAGTAGCAAGTCTGATTTTAACCGTTGTTTGTTATTTATCAGTAGGCCCTTTATTTGCTACTCCACGTACAGCTACTGTTTCTTATGAAATTGGTTTTTCATCTTATTTTGGAACATCAAGTAGTAGCCTTTTAATTTACAGCGCAATTTATTTTTCATTTGTAACTGTAGTTTCACTTTATCCAAACAAGTTATTAGATACTGTTGGTCATGTGCTTGCTCCCCTAAAAATTATTGCTTTAGCAATTTTAGGTATTGCAGCAGTTATGATCCCAGCGGGTTACGTCCCTGCTCCAATCAACCATTACGTTGAATCTCCAGTTTCGGAAGGTTTCGTAAACGGTTATCTCACTATGGATACTTTAGGCGCATTAGTATTCGGTATCGTAATTATTCAAGCGATTTATTCGCGTGGTGTTACCGATAAAAAATTAGTCACTAAGTATGCGATTATTGCCAGTCTTATTTCTGGTGCAGGTCTTACTTTAGTCTATTTAAGCTTATTCAAATTAGGTGTAGGTAGTCATGAAGTAGCACCAAATGCAGCAAATGGTGCAGTAATTTTACATGCATATGTTCAACATGCTTTTGGCAATATGGGTTCATTATTCTTAACTGGCCTCATTTTCTTAGCATGTATGGTGACAGCGATTGGCTTAACTTGTGCTTGCGGTGAGTATTTTGCTCAGTTAACTAAATTACCTTACAAACTTTTAGTATTCATTTTAGTTGGTTTCTCTTTCATTATTTCTAATCTTGGATTAACCAAACTTATTGCCGTATCAGTACCTGTTTTAAGTGCAATTTATCCACCAGCCATTGTTGTGATTATGCTGAGCTTCTTTTGGAAATTTTGGCACAAACCCTCTTTTATTGTCGGTTCAGTAACAAGTATTGCTTTAATTTTCGGTATTATTGACGGTATTAAAGTTGCTGGTTTTGGTGATTATTTACCTAATTTTCTTCAACATTTACCTTTAAATGAACAAAACTTAGCTTGGTTGATCCCATCTTTAGTTGTTCTAGCAATTACCGTAATTATCGACAAAGTTAAATTTAAAAACATTTAATCTAGTGTCTTTTTTGAAATCGAGTTTTACCCAAACATGATTTTATATATTGAATAAAATGCTGAGTTTACCCAACCGGCATTTTATTTCCACACTACTTTCAATGACAAATCAACTATAGATATAATCAGTTTTTACTGTAAAATTACACTAAAATAATTTTTAGCTTACTAGGAAAGAAGAGCAACAATGAAAAGTAAATATTACCTAACACAAGCAGATGCAGAGTTTTTAATGGAAGAAGCTCAAAAATATGCAATTGAACACAACTTTAAAGTCAGTATCGCTATTGTTGATGAAACAAGTTCTCTACTGTTGATGAAGCGTTTAGATGGTGCTTCACCTTTATCCTCACATTTATGTTTAGAAAAAGCAAAATGCTCTTCAATATCAGGTAGACCTTCAAAATTTTACGAAGAACTTCTGCAAAGTGGACGCTTAGGTTTTTTAAGTATGCCTAGTGCTCAAGGAATGTTAGAAGGTGGAAAACCCATTATTTATGACGGACAAATTTTAGGGGCCATTGGCGTTTCTGGTGTCCAATCTTTTGAAGATGCAGAAATTGCTCAACATGCGATTGATATATTTTTAAAAAAACAAAACAGCTAACCTGAAATGATAGAAAAGAGAAATTATTACACTTTTCATTAAAATATTTTCTCTTTTCTAAAATATTAAGTATTTTATACAAAAATATTTAATATTTACTTTTTTAATACCTTAACCATTTATAAACATAGAGTTTTTTATAAAACTGTTCAAAAAATTTTCTATTCACTATTGAATTGAATTAAAAATAGAAGTACAACATTAAACTTATTCTTGACTAAAACATTCGGTTTTAGCGCAACCACAAGGAGGGATGGAGATGTTATCATTACATTTCAACAAACAAGTCTTCATTAACACTCTGAACAGCAAAGATTCAGTTGTTTATGGAGTAACACCGCTTGCTCTTATGCTGACTTTACTGTTTCAAGGTATGATTAAAGGAAATCTGAAACCCGAATACTTTATGTATGCGATGGTTGTTTCTTTCATATTTTGTGTGTGGGCCTTTGTCGACCATAAGATGCGAAAACTAGCTAAAAGACGTCTTAGTCAACAAAACTCGAATACTTAAAAAATGGATGAGCAATCATCCATTTTTATACATCCAAAAATAAAAAAATTGTTCCGATAACTAAAATAGCTGTAGCTACTAATTCAGTCAAAATTAATCCCACCATCATTAAAGTCATCATCCATGAAGGTAAGCTAAAACGACCTATCTTGTGAGGACGTTTGAATTGATTTGTTGTGTCCTGTAAATAGCCATGTATGATATAAACCAGAATTGAAAAACTAAAAAATAGAATATTTGCGAATACACACCATAAAGTAATATTTTCATTTAAAACAGTAAAATAGCTTAATACAGCTAAAATTAGGCTAGCAGCTGCATATAACAAACTACTTCGATGAGCGATATCCACATAATAATGAGCACGACTTAATTCTGAACGGCGTATTTGCCAATATTTCCATACCCCAGTCAACATCCCTATCCATAAAAATATGCCACTAAATACAATTGCGAGCTGTACAGCTTTCGGTAAATCCATATTTTTTCCAATTATTTGTTTTATTCAAATTTAATGAGCTATATAACATAAATATTGACTTTATAGTCACATTTTAACCAAGTTTCATTTCAGAACTCGTGTAAATTAAAGACATCAATAAACCAATCACTACGAAATATTATGGATAACACTTTTGAATCATTTTGGATGACCTGTAAAGATGATTATCAACTTGCTGCACATTTTTATCCAGCTCAATCCCCAAAATCAGCAAATCCCGTATTGATCTGTCCAGCAACAGGTATTACTAAAAACTTCTATCATTCTTTTGCTACATGGTTAAGCGAACAAGGATATGACGTATTAAGCTTTGATTTCCGTGGAATTGGAGGCTCTTTACACGGGTCTTTGAAGCAAAGTACAGCAAGTATTAATGATTGGGGAGTTCTCGATATTCCTTGTGCAATTGATACGTTATTAGAAAAAACTAAAGCAGAACAAGTTACCCTTCTTGGCCACAGTGCTGGTGGGCAGCTATTAGGAATTGTTCCTAATTTTCATAAAGTAGCAAAAGTTATCGCGGTCGCAGGTTCCACTGGCCATGTAAAAGGTCTTAAAGGTAAAACCAAGTTTTTAGCACCGGTAATGTTCAATGTCATCTTTCCAATTTCTAGTGCTTTTAAAGGTTATGGTGCTACTCAATTTATTGGAATGGGAGAAAACTTACCTAAAAAAGTCGCCCAACAGTGGCGAGAATTTTGCAGCCATCCTGGCTATGTGAAAAATGCTATAGGTAAAACAGTCCATCATGATTTTCATAGTGAAATTATCTGCCCTATTACTTCAATTTGGGCAAGTGACGATGAAATTGCAACCGAGCGTAACGTTGAAGATTTATTAAAACTTTATCCTAATGCGCCCACAAAAATGCTAGAGCTAAATCCCATGAAACTTGGGCATAAATCAATTGGGCACATGCTAATGTTTAAAAAATCACATCAAAACTTATGGTCACTTTTAGAACAGGAAATCCAACACTAATCTATTGATCTTTTACTTTTGCCTCTATACCCGTAATCCGGTATAGAGGTTTTTTTTAATATTAATACCCACTTCTTTTATAAAGTTAGTTTATTAACCTAATAATTATCATAAGAAAACAAAATATATTAATCACCTATTCCTTTGTATTAAAAACAAGCATTATTTACGTAAATACGTCGATATAGCTTTAAAGTTCTGCTATCGTTATTTATACGAAGCTGTTGTTTAAAAACGGTTAAACTAACCTTTTTTTAATACTAACAGCTTCTTTTTTTCTGTTTAGCTAAACCAAAGAAATTGTTCAAGGATAAGTATGCTAGCACTAGAGCCTCGACATATTCATATGAATCAACATGCTGTTGATAAAAAGCATGCATTACAGTGTCTAGTAGATATATTGGTAAAAGATGGGTTAGTTACACCTGACTACATTACAGGACTCATTAATCGCGAACAACAAAGTGCCACCTATTTAGGTCAAGGCATTGCTATTCCCCACGGTACACCCCAATCTCGCGAATTTATTCTAGAAACAGGTATCCGTTTAGCTCACTTTCCAGAAGGAATTATATGGGATGGTGAAAACAGAATTTATTTAGCTGTTGTTATTGCAGCAAAATCTGATGAACATTTACAAGTTCTACAAATATTAACTCGAGCTTTAATGCATGATGTAAGTGAACAGGTAAAAAATGCTAAACAACCTGAACAAATTATTGAAATCTTACAAGCTCAACCATTATCTTTAACTTTGCATGAGAATTTAATTCAAACTGAAATTGAATCTCAAGATATTGAAGATTTATTTTGGTCAGCATCTCAGATTCTAAAAAAGCACAATTTCGTAAAGTGCGGCTTTCTAAGTTCACTTGACCCTGATCAAGTTATTCAACTACAAGATCAAATCTGGTCTATTTCAAGTAGTAAGTTTGTTCAACAACCAGCAATCAGTATCGTAAAGCCTCGCCATGCTTTAGAGCTAGGTGAAAAAAAGTTAAATACGCTAGTTTGTATAGCTGCCAATGAACAATTAGATAGCCAGAGATTTAATCGACTGATTGATATTCTGTTTAATCCAGAGCAAGTTGCACAATTAGACCAAACACAAGCACCAAATGAAATTGCTAAAATCATTGGTGCAGATGTTATTCCCGATTGGCCCCACCGTTCTGTTGTACTCGCTAATGCACATGGATTACATGCTCGACCAGCAACTCATTTAGTAAACCTAACAAAAAGTTTTCAAGGTGATATCCAAGTCGCAGTAGATGAAGGCAATTTTGTTTCAGCTAAAAGTTTGACACGTCTCTTAGCTTTAGGTTGTAAACGCGGCCAAACTTTACGTTTCATTGCTGAACCAGAAACGGATGCAGTTGAAGCTTTAGATAAAGTTATTCTGGCAGTACAACAAGGCTTAGGTGAAGAAGTTGAACCTATAAAATCTTCAGACATCAAAGTAGAGCAATCTAGTGAAATCCCAAGCCATTCAAAACCACTTAGCACAAATACAGGAATTGCTGCTTCAAGCGGTTTAGCTTTTGGCCCTGTACATGTAATTAAACCTACGGTTTACCAATATGAACGCATGGGCTTAAGTGTCAAAGCAGAAAAAGAAAAACTTGATATTGCACTTCACGCAGTTAAAAACAATATTCACCAAGTTATTGCAAAATCTGAAGTGGCTGAAATTAAGCAAATCTTCCAAGCACATTTGGAAATGCTTGATGACCCAGATCTTATTAATGGTGTTTATCAAAAGATTAACCTAAATCTTTCTGCTCCTGCTGCCTGGCATGAGCATATTGAAGCAGCAGCCAAAGAGCAAGCAGCTTTACCAGATCGATTATTAGCTGAGCGTGCTACAGACTTACGTGATATTGGTGATCGCGTTTTGGCTCAACTCTGCGGTGAGGTCATCATCGAAGAACCTAAAGAACCTTATATATTGATCATGTATGACGTGGGACCAAGTGATGTAGCCCGCCTTAATAAAGATCGTGTAGCAGGTATTTTGACCGCCGTAGGTGGTGCAAGCGCTCATAGTGCTATTGTTGCTCGTGCTCTAGGTATCCCTGCAATTGTTGGCGCTGGTGATCAAGTACTAGATATTGAGCAAAAAAGTTCTCTTTTAATTAATGGAGACACCGGAGCTTTTATCTTAAATCCTAATGCTCAACAAATCGAACAAGCAAAACAAGAACGAGACCTTCAGAAAAAAATTCGTGAAGAAGCTGAACGTCACAGCCAAGAACCTGCGATTACTCTAGATCAACATCAAATCGAAATTGCTGCCAATTTAGGAAAAGTTCAAGCAACAGCCCATGCGGTTGAATATGGCGCTGAAGCAATTGGCCTACTCAGGACTGAGCTTGTTTTTATGGCGCATAGTAGCGCTCCGAGTGAAGCTACCCAAGAAGCAGATTATCGTATTGTTTTAGATGCTCTAGCGGGCCGCCCTCTCGTAGTACGTACGCTAGATGTAGGTGGTGACAAACCGCTTCCTTACCTTCCAATTGCTGAAGAAGAAAATCCATTTTTAGGTCTAAGAGGTATCCGTTTAACGCTAAGACAGCCTGAATTGTTGCGTCAACAACTTATTGCTTTGCTTAAAGCTGCAGATGACCGCCCTCTAAGAATCATGTTTCCAATGATTGGCCGTGTGGAAGAATGGCGTGCTGCAAAAACTATTCTTGATGAAGTTAAAGCTGTACATCCATGCACCAACTTACAAGTTGGTATCATGATTGAAGTTCCTTCTGCTGCTTTACTTGCACCTATTCTCGCGAAAGAAGTGGACTTTTTCAGTATCGGAACAAATGACTTAACTCAATATACTTTAGCTATTGACCGTGGTCACCCTATCCTCTCGGCTGAAGCAGATGGCCTCCACCCAAGTATTTTGCAATTGATTGATCAAACTGTAAAAGCTGCACATAAGTATGGTAAATGGGTTGGTATATGTGGTGAACTCGCAGCCGATCCAAAAGCTGTACCTATTCTGATGGGCTTAGGAGTGGATGAGCTTAGTATGTCACCGAATAGTATTCCTTTGGTTAAAGCCCAAATTCGTACACTTAACTACAGTCAAGCTCAAGTGCTTGCAAAGCGTGCACTTGAATGTGATAGGGCTACTGCTGTACGTCAGTTATCCGAACAAGAAATGTAAAGATTAGGAATGGTAATGGCTAAAGTTTTAACAATTACTTTAAATCCTGCAATTGATGTGACTATACAACTCAAAGAGTTACAGATAGGTCAAGTAAACCGCCAAGAATCTGTAGAAATACACGCGGCAGGCAAAGGTTTAAATATTGCACAAGTTTTAAAAGATTTGGGACATGAGGTTATTGTTTCTGGTTTTCTAGGAGCAACAAACAGACAGATTTTCGATGATCATTTTAAAGAAGCTCAATTTCAACCTGAATTTATTTATATTGAAGGTGAAACTCGCCAAAATATAAAAATTGCTGAACATTCGGGACGTATGACTGATTTGAATGGAAAAGGTTTTTTCATATCTGAACTAGATAAGAAAAACCTCTTTCAAAAAATCGAGATGATTTTGCCTCAGGTAGATGTGGTTGCTATTGCTGGAAGCCTACCACAAGGTTTTAGTGTTGATGAGTTACAGCAACTTATTAAGCTCATTCAACAGCAAGGAAAAAAAGTTGCACTTGATACAAGTGGTAAAGCGTTGGTGGCTGCAATTGAATGTCAACCTTGGATGATTAAACCAAATACAGATGAGTTAGTAGAAAGTTATCAGCTTCCTGCTACAACCTATACTGAACAAAAAAAACTTTTTGCAAACTTAGCTAAAATTGAACATGTCGTTATTTCGATGGGTGAAGACGGTGTAAACTGGTTAAATGACACTCACCCACTTCATGCCACAGCACCTAAAGTGATAGTTAAAAGTACAGTTGGTGCGGGTGACTCTCTTTTAGCAGGGATGATTCATGGCTTATTGGGTGGCTTCTCTGCCGAAGAAACATTAAAAACTGCTACCGCAATTGCAAGCCACGCTGTAACACAAATAGGCTTTCGTATTCCTAATACTGAAAAGCTAAACCAATTAAAAGCCCAAACAACAATCAATTCATTGAGTGAATCTGATGCCAACTACTAAACGTTTATTATTTGTTATTAATAGTCCGCAACAGCAAGTCAATGCTTTGATTTTAGCTCGTAAACTTGCACAAGTCGCGTCTCAACAGGGTTATCAAAACAGCATTATTTCGCTTGATGAATTCGAGGTGAATGAAAGCTTTGACCAAGTTATCGTTGTTGGACAACGCCCGAAAAATCTTAATATTTTTAGTACACACCCTTTATCTTTCATTAACATTGAAGAGATCAAAAGTGATACTGATTCAGCTCTTCAAACTGCTTTAGATCATTTTAAATCTGCTCAAGACTGGCAAAATGATAATAGCTTATCAGCAACTACAGCTAAAAAATTTGTTGCGATCACTGCGTGTCCTACGGGTGTCGCGCATACTTTTATGGCAGCCGAAGCTTTACAGCAAGGCGCAGAAAAGCTCGGTTATGAGATTGAAGTAGAAACTCAAGGTTCCGTTGGCGCAAAAAATATCTTATCACCTCAAGCTATTGCTGATGCGGACATCGTCATTCTTGCGACTGACATTGAAGTTAATACAGACCGTTTTGTAGGTAAACGTGTTTATAGATGTAGTACAGGTTTTGCTCTAAAGCAAACAGATAAAGCTTTTGCTGAGGCAATCAGCAATGCGCAAGTTTTAGAACAAGGTAAGCAACAAACTTCTGCAGAAAACAAAGATAAAACCGAAAAAGTTGGCGTATATAAACATCTCTTAACGGGTGTCTCTTATATGTTACCTATGGTGGTGGCGGGAGGTCTTTTAATTGCTCTGTCTTTATGCTTTGGCCTTAATGCAGCTGAACAAGCAGGCAGCTTACCGGCTATATTAAAACAAATTGGTGCCGCTGCATTTATGCTTATGGTTCCAATGTTATCTGGTTATATCGCCTACTCGATTGCTGATCGTCCTGGCCTCGCACCTGGTTTAATTGGCGGCCTACTTGCTTCTCAGTTACAAGCAGGTTTTTTAGGAGGTATTGTCTCAGGTTTTCTTGCTGGCTATATCGCGCTTTTTATTGCAAAAAAACTCAAACTTCCTACAAGTTTAGAAGCACTTAAACCTATTTTAATTATTCCGCTATTAGGTACTTTATTTGTTGGTCTGATTATGTTCTACGTGGTGGGTCAGCCAGTAGCACATATTTTTGAGCTAATGAAAGACTTCCTAAACAATATGGGTACAACAAATGCCGTGTTAATGGGCATTATATTAGCAAGCATGATGTGTATTGATTTGGGTGGTCCAATCAATAAAGCAGCCTACGCTTTTACTGTTGGACTGCTGACAACAAATACTTATATGCCTATGGCAGCCACGATGGCAGGCGGCATGGTCCCTGCTATTGGTATGGCTATTGCAACTTTCATTGCTAGGAATAAATTTAGTACTGGAGAGAAAGATGCCGGAAAAGCAGCTTTCGTATTAGGTTTATGTTTTATTTCTGAGGGTGCTATTCCCTTTGCAGCTAAAGACCCAATGCGTGTTATTCCAACTTGTATTTTAGGTGGAGCTGTGACTGGAGCACTCGTTGCCCTATTCCATTGTGAGTTGGTTACTCCTCACGGCGGTGTATTTGTACTTTTAATTCCCAATGCGATTAATCATGCTTGGTTATATCTTGCTGCAATTGCTGCTGGTAGTATCGTTACAGGGATAAGCTATGCCATTGTTAAGAAAAAAATAGAAGAAAAAGCTGTGACTGTTTCATAATTAAAAAGGGAGAATATAAATTCTCCCTTTTTTTATAAATTATATGTGCCTGATCTCATAAAAATTTAAACTGAAAACTATTTAATATTTAATTTTCTTTCTCTGAGACTTAAATCATTTAATCTGAATAGCTCTTGCCATAATCTGTGTTGGCACTTCTTCTGCGAGTATTACGGTTAGATTGGCTCTTTTGAAATTTAATGGATAAAATTTATTGAAATTATAATTTATAGACAAAAATACCTCTATTTCAAAAGCTTAGTATTTAAAATAATGTTTGAAATTTATTAATAAAAATCAGATATTTAATATAGAAATCTAATTTTATTTTACTAAATAATAGATGTTTCATGTTAAATGTATGGTAAATTTCTCTCACACCAAAACAATATAATGTCATGATATATATAAATATTTTTTATTTAAATATCTTGATTTTTCATAGTTATGACTTTAGAGACAAAAACTTTCTCGTTCAATGCCACGTTCAAATCATAATTTTTTTTCTACGATGCCCTTGCAAGCAATATCGTTCAATTAACGATCAAGCAAGCTTAGATGCAATCTTACATATCCACTCAAAGAGTTTCAGGTACGGCTTTGTTAAACAGTTTTTACCTTTAATAATCTTTGATTATAGCTGAAGAGTATTTAAAGTTCGCAAAGTTATAGGAACACTTTATAAAGATAAGGACAATTAAACCATGTCATTGTTAAATGAAGCTATATAACTTTTGCTCATCAAGTAAAGTCCTGCTATAACTTGCTTGATGAAACTATATTTTTCAACTATTAAAGATAGTTCACCAGGAATGCGATCCACCAAGGTATGGGGAAAAGTCAATGACAAAGAAGTATGCGCGTTTTTTACCTACAACAGAATCTTTTACTCTTGAAGATTTTCCATATTATTGGATTACTCAAGTACATGCTCAATATGTACAAAACATTGATAATGCTTTAAAAAAATATGGTTTAGATAACTCACGTCGACGCATCATGTTGGCTTTAAGCAGCAAGCCCCATGCGAGTGTTTCTGAACTTTCAGATATGATTATTTCAAAAATGTCGACTACCACAAAAATTGTTTATCGTTTGAAAGATGAAGGTTTGGTTGAAACTTACTCTTGCCAAACTGATGGTCGTATCACTCGTGTAGTACTTACAGAAAAAGGGACTGAAATGATCAACAAGATCAATGATCTAACAAGTGTAGTACTTGAGCAGTCTTTTGAAGGTATTACTCCCTTACAGTTAGAAAAAATGATGGAAAGTTTAAAATTACTTTTAAAGAACCTTTCTCGCTAAGATGAAATAAGAATCTATTTATACCCAATAGTTAAGCTCTCATAATGAGAGCTTAACTATTTTAATGTCTCTACTTTAATATTGAGAGAAATAGCATCCCACATAAAATAATCAATTAACCTTCTATCTGTTGACTTGAGCTCTTAACTCCAGTAGAAATTCTCTTTCAATAACTGAATAGCAAATTTCGGAAAATGGCTAAAAGAAAATACAAAAGTGACAAATTTCAGGTACGTCGTATTAACCGTAGCTGGTGGGTACTTGAAAAAGACCTTGAATCAAACTGCTATTTAAAACATGAGCAAGTGGCAACAAAAACCTTAGCAAACAACTATGCTGATGATTATATCGAACAGTACTATATGAATCTGTACATACAACAACAGTTGAACAAGCCAGAAACTGTATAAAAAGCCATTTTGGCTTTTTTTATTTTTATAATTAAAATCTATAAAAATTATGCATAAAAAAAACCTACATCTTGGGGAAAATGTAGGCTATAAAATGCACAAAAAGGAAATATATATCCTTTTTGACAAAAAGAATTTTACGATAATACAAGCTATTATTTTATATTACTTTTGTAAACTTAATAGCGATTATTGTATTTAATTAACCTCTTTTGAGAGCTTCTTTGTTTATATTATGAATAAAATTTGATTTATCAAATTCTTTATTTTTTATCTTTACTCCTTCTACTTTCTTAGTTTTATTTTTAATATGACAAATATATATGCATAATTATAAGCTGCTGTTTTAATAAGTTTTTTACAAAAATAAGCATAAATATTTTTTTAAAGAAAGATAAATAAAAATTAATAAATAACAAAAACATAAATTAAATCTTTAGTATATATTAGTTTTAATAACTCAATTTTAGTTCAAAAAAAATACACATAAAATTTATTATTTGCTGTTTTGCTTACTACAGAAAGATTACAATAATGGCTAATAAATAGATTAATCAACACAATCTTTCTAGGCATGTTATGACTTCAATGTCGAACAACACCCAAAAGCATTTTATTGTTGAGCAAATTCCACTCCCAACTTGGGTGAGTGATGAAAATGGCTTGATATTATATTGCAATATAGAGTGTACAGAATATTGGTTGGATACTTTTTCTCCATTGCCAGCGCAATGGCTAGATTTTATTTATCCTACCGATTTAGATGAAGTCAAAAACAGATGGCTCGAAGCAATTCGCCTACAAAAAAGAATCGAATTAAAATGTCGACTTTTACGAGCTGGAAATCAATATAGATGGTGCAAACTATCGATTCAAGCATCTAAGTATCGCAGCTCCTCACAAACTAGCGAATGGTATGTTAGCTTTTTAGATATAGATCACGATATTCAAGAACAACAAAACTTGCAAAAGAACATTGAAATACAAAATCAGATGTTAGATATCAGTGTAGATTGCATTAAAGTTTTAAATGTAGACGGCACACTTTCTCACATGAACAAATCAGGGTGCCTCGCTTTAGGTGTACCTGTTGATGAAACAGAATTTGGAATGAAATGGCTCGAACTATTACCACCGCACATTCGTAAACGCGGTCGAGTCGCTTTGAAAAAAGCTCTTCAAGGTAAAGTTGCTAGATTTGCAGGAATGAGCTGTTTGCCAGATCAGGATCCTGAGTATTGGGATAATATGCTTACCCCGATTCATCGGGAAAATGGTGAAATTGGACAAATCCTTTGTGTCTCACGTAATGTTACTCAACAACATTTGGCAGAAAACCAGCTTAGGAATATGAGTGAGAGAGATGAACTGACCGGATTATATAATCGGCGTTCATTTAAATTTCAACTTAAGCGTACTCTCTCATATTCAAAAGACACTCAAACAAGTGTAGGGTTACTTTTAATTGACCTCGACCACTTTAAACATATTAACGATACTTTAGGGCATAGCGCAGGCGATCATCTATTAAAAGTTCTCTCCAAACGCTTTAGTCATTGTGTAGATGATGAAAAGTGCGTTGTCGCGCGACTAGGCGGAGACGAATTTGCGGTTATTATTAATAACCTTAATTCTGAAAATGATGTCCGAGAGTTAGCAGCCATTTTACTTCAACAGTTAAATCAGCCGATTACCTATTTAGGTAATGTCTTAAATGGTGGGATGAGCATTGGCTGCGCAATTTACCCGCAAGATGCCGTAGACCAGTCAGGTTTGCTCAGTTGTGCCGATATGGCATTGCATGATTTAAAAGCGCGTGGTCGTGGTGGTATTCGCATGTATGATCCATGCATGATGCAAATGACTGAAACTGTCGCTTCTCAGCTTAATTTAGCTCGTCAGCTGATTCGCCATCATACCATCCAACCCTATTATCAACCTAAAGTAGACCTAAATACCCATCGTGTAGTGGGATTTGAAGCTTTATTAAGATGGCATACAACCTCAGCTCAAAGAGGCTACCCAGCACAAATTGCGGAAGCTTTTAAAGATTATAATTTAGCGAGTAAGATCGGTGAAACGATGCAACACCAAGTTTTACGTGATATCGCTAAATGGATAAATCTTGGTATTACCCCACTCCCTGTTTCACTAAATGCTGCACCAGTTGAGTTCTTAAGAGATAATTATGCTGAGAGACTTTTGAAAAAGGTTAATCAATTTCAAATACCGACGCATTATATTGAAGTGGAAGTCACTGAGCACATGCTAGGCGACCGAGGCTCGGAATATGTGATCCGTGCACTTAATAAATTAAAACAGCATGGGGTACGTATTGCACTTGACGACTTTGGGACAGGTTTCTCATCGCTAACCCATATTCGCGATTACCCGATTGACAGTTTAAAAGTAGATTGTAGCTTTATCCAAAAGATGCAACATGACCCATCAATTTATGCGATTGTCCAAGCAATTGGTTTACTCGCTCCAAATTTATCACTCGGGCTTATCGCTGAAGGAATTGAAACTCCTGAACAAGAAGAACTACTTCGACAATTTGGTTACAGCATAGGCCAGGGGTTCTTGTTTGAATCTGCTATAGATGCTACTCAGGTTATTTCCATACTTAAACAAAATCAGCCTTACTTAGAAAGTCATTACAATCTTTGAAAATAAGATGTTTAATGAACCTTTTAGTTTTTATTCATACTAAAAATAAACAATAATTTTTTAAAAACTGTTCATAATATAAGCATAAAGATAATAATTTCGGTGTTTCCGCACCATACATTGTCACAAGACAATAAGGAGCAATATATGAGTTATCACCATATCTTGGTTCCAGTCGATGGTTCTCCTACTTCACTTATTGCCGTTAATCATGCAACAGCAATTGCTAAGGCCTTTGGCAGTAAAGTGACTCTAGTATATGCACTTACCATAGATCCTTTCATTTCTGTAGAATTCATTGATAGTACAGAATTAGCACAGGATTATTTTAATAAAGCTAGAGCATCGATTCAGAGCATTTTAGACCAAGCTAAAGAACAATTTAGCCAACATGGAATTTCTGTTGAAACAAAAATTGTTGAGGGTCAAACAATCCACACAGAAATTATTAAAGCAGCTAATGAGCTAAAAGCAGATTTATTAGTGATTGGCTCACATGGGCGAAAAGGGTTTAAAAAGTTCTTCTTAGGAAGTGTGACTCAAGCCCTTTTAGGAGAAATTCATTTACCGGTATTAGTCGTAACTGAATAGTTTTCTAAAACTAAAAAAACCGATCTTTATAGATCGGTTTTTTAATGCACTGTATTACTTAGCCTTATAGGTGAACTTAATGAGAGATCCTGGGTTTTCTAATGTATTTGTTACTGAGCCATCATCTTTTTGGACATTTCCGGCAGTATCAGTTAATACATATAAGACATTCCCATCTGGACTTGCAATCACATCACGATAACGGTTGTTGCTCTTAAACATCGGTACAGCGTCATCATAAGTAGTGCTATAAGTTGGATCTAACTTAATACGGAAAATGACACCACGTTTTAAAGATGGAACCAATAATGTATTTTCCCAACCAGTAATTGCTTTTTTACCGCCCTTATAGACATAGGCAGATGACGGTGCAACTGTTGGCCAGCAAATGTAGGTCATCTCTCCACAAGTTGGATCGTTATAGTTGTAGGTATCTTGAACGGTATATAAAGTTTTTAATGGTGGGACAAAGTTTTTACCAGTCCATTCAGATTCTTTCGTCACAGGGACCCCTGCGGCTACTTTTACTCCATTTTGAGCTAAATCCTTAATTGACTTATTGGCTGCTGCTGAATAATTTGCATAAGCATAGCCACTATCATCTTTATAACCTGCTACATTCGGCCAACCATAATTGCCACCTTTGACAATGAGGTTAATTTCATCGTCAGAGTTTGGGCCTTGTTCAGACTGCAATAATTTACCATTTGGAGTGAATGCTAAGCCCTGCGGATTACGATGTCCAAGTGTATAAATATGGCTAACCACCCCGTTAAAACTTGGATTATCCTTTGGAATACTTCCATCAAGATTTAAGCGTAGTACTTTACCCATATAGGTGTGATAGTCTTTACCATTCAGTTCTTGTTGAGTTGGCGTATGTTGTGCTTGATTTGGCAAGAACAAATAAGCAAGCTGGTTACGCCCTTGGTCACCAATCGTATAATAAATCTTTTGATCTGGCCCAATGACAAGACGACCTGACTGATGGTCTTTTGATGAAGGTAATCCTGCTAATAAATCGACTGGCTTCTCGAGCGTATCTGTTGATTTATTATAGGTATAACGACGAATAATCGTTTGGTTCGGTAATTCTTTATCTGTAGATTTCGGATTTTTAAATGTACCTGAAATATAGATATAAGGATTATTTTTAAAATCAGGATGGAAGGCAAAACCTAATAAACCATTCTGCCCATCAGCATCATTGACAATCTCTGGTACCTGAAAAACTGTTTTTACACTACCCGACTCTGGATTAACTCTTAGAATCTTACCTGTTGCTCGCTCAGTTAACCAAATTTGATTATCTGGTCCCCATAACAAAGCATGCGGCTTATTTAGATTAGATAGAATAACTTTCTTGTCAAAGTTCTCTGATTTCGCTTTAGCAAATTGAGATGGAGTTAGAGGAACATCAGCAAATGCTGAGAGTGTAACTAGCTGAACAGCGCTTAATAAAGCAATTTTAGCCAATAAATGTTTATTCATGTGTCCACCTTATAAATTGTCAAAATTTTCCGAGAATTTTTAAACCTCTAATAAAGGGTTTGTACGAGTTCTCTATATGATTTGTATTATGATGAATAACGAATCTATTAAAATCTAAATTTCTGAAAGGCTCTGTTGCATAAAAGTAGCTATTAAAACTGAATAAACTCTCTTTAAGATGAGCAACTTAACTATACGATTTATCTATTCTATTAATTTTATATCTGAAACTTTTTTGAAATGTCCATGAGTTAAATAAATATTTATTAACGAAGTAATTGATAGTTAAAAATTAATACTCAAAGAGACAATTCTAATTATAAAAATATACATCACTAAAGACTAAAAATTAGAAGCTGTAATTGAGAGCTATTTTTACAACGAAGGTGTCTTATGTGTGCAAACTTTAAACCTATTAAGAAAATACATGCTAATCAATTAGAGTTATTTGAACCCACTTTTGAATATAAGATGGATATTTTCCCAAGTGATGATTGCCCACTCATTTTATCGAATGAAAATGAGCTTGAGTGGAGAAAAGCTAAATTTGGAATGCTTCCCCCTTATGCCAAAGAAATTGCATTCAAATATGCAACGTATAATGCCAGAACAGAAACAGTACAACAAAAGCGCTCTTTTAAACATTCTTGGTTAAATGATCAATTTGCGCTTATTCCTGTTGAAGCCATTTATGAACCTAAATATGTCAATGGAAAAGCACATTGGTATGGTATTTTCCGGCAAGATGGGCAACCTTTTACCCTTGCTGCGATCTTTGAGGAAACACTTATTGATGGACAGAAAATTAGGTCAATGTCGCTATTAACAATTAATGCTGATCATCACCCTTTCATGAAACAATTTCACAAACCTGATGATGAAAAACGTTCGGTTATTGTGATACCTGATAATCTTAGAAATGATTGGCTCAACTGTACTCATTCTGAAGCCAAAGATTTTTTCTTAGATATGCCTGCGAATGAATTTGCCTCAATGCCAAAAGCTGAAATGAAAAATTATAATTAAATCGGTTTAGTCGACTTAGGTTAGTCAGCCTTAAAAACTTATGCTATTCTTCGGGCACTTTTAAATGCCTCAAACTCTCTATACCTATGATACTTACGCCACCTTAAGTTTATTTACCCCTATCCCTTGTAAATAACTCATCACTGTTTAGTGATGTGGTGTAGTCATTTGTGTTGGTATATCACATCACTAGCCTTTCAAAATTTAGAACTTAGGCTATTTCTCATGTTATCGAATGTCCGAGAACAATGGTTCTCTAATGTCCGCGCAGATATTCTTTCCGGTCTTGTTGTGGGTCTTGCTTTAATTCCAGAAGCAATTGCATTTTCAATTATTGCGGGTGTAGATCCCAAAGTCGGTTTATATGCATCCTTTTGTATTGCCGTTATTATTTCTTTCGTAGGCGGTCGTCCAGCTATGATTTCGGCAGCTACGGGTGCCATGGCTTTGGTTATGACAACGCTCGTAAAGGAACACGGGCTTCAATACTTATTCGCTGCGACAGTATTAACTGGCGTCATACAGATTTTGGCCGGATATTTTAAACTTGCCAAACTCATGCGTTTTGTTTCTAAATCGGTGGTTATTGGATTCGTTAATGCCCTTGCCATACTCATCTTTATGGCTCAATTACCAGAATTGGTAAATGTGACGTGGCATGTCTACTTACTAGTAGCAATTGGTTTAGGAATTATTTACCTTTTCCCCTATATTCCAAAAATTGGAAAGTTCTTTCCCTCGCCCCTTATTTGTATTGTAGTAGTAACATTACTCGCTATTTTTTTAGGGTTTGATGTTCGAACTGTTGGTGATATGGGTTCATTACCAGATACGTTACCTATATTTCTAATTCCGAATATTCCTTTAAATTTAGAAACCCTCCTTATTATTCTTCCATATTCTTTAACCCTTGCCGCGGTTGGCTTACTTGAATCAATGATGACTGCAACAATCGTTGATGAAATGACAGATACATCTAGTGATAAATTTCAAGAATGTAAAGGTCAAGGCATTGCAAATATCGCTTCAGGTTTTATGGGCGGCATGGCTGGTTGTGCCATGATTGGTCAATCAATGATTAATGTAAAATCGGGTGGTCGCACACGTTTATCCACTTTCTGCGCAGGTATATTCTTACTTATTTTAGTTGTATTTTTAAGTGACTGGTTAAAGGTTATTCCCATGGCCGCTCTGGTTGCCGTCATGATTATGGTATCAATTAGTACTTTTGAGTGGAGTTCACTGACTCAATTTAAAAATAATCCTAAAAGTAGTAATGTCGTTATGATCGCAACCGTTATTGTAGTAGTTGCTACCCATAACTTAGCGTTAGGTGTATTAACTGGAGTATTACTTTCAGCACTTTTCTTAGCAAATAAACTTGAAAATGATATTCGTATTGAAACTTCATTCGAGGGTCAAGCTCGTCTATATGAATTAAGAGGTCAAATATTTTTTAGTTCATCTGAAAAATTTATGCAAGGTTTTAACTTTAAAGAAGATGTTAAAGAAATCATTATTGATCTCACCCATTCTCATATTTGGGATGTGACTTCAGTTGCCATGTTAGATTCAGTTGTGAATAAATTTCAAAAGAACGGTATTCAGGTAACGGTTCGCGGTTTAAATGAAGCCAGTTCAATCATGATTGATAAATATGGTACTCATGCAAAAATCTAAAAAAGGTCCTTCAGGACCTTTTCCAATTTCAAGACATACTTCTTATTAAGGTGATTTATATAACAATCGATTTGGGCTACCAGAAGGATTTTTTACCACATTACTACTTGCTTGATTTAAAAGATTGGTCGAGATTGTCTGAGGTGTTGTAGTAGGCGTACTTTGCAACATTTCAGCTACGACACCGACAACATGTGGAGTTGCCATTGAAGTTCCATTCAAAACTTTAGTTGCTGTATTACTCCCAATCCAAGAAGAGTTAATCTGGCTTCCAGGCGCAAAAATATCAACACAACTTCCATAATTCGAATAACTCGCTCGAGTATCTGTACTATCTGTAGCAGCAACAGTAATTGCCTTACTTACTCTAGCAGGTGAAGTACTACAAGCATCTGTATTCGAGTTTCCTGCAGCCACAACCATTACATAACCATTATTAAATAAATTTTCTACTGCACTATCCAAAGATGCGTTTGCTTCACCACCTAAAGACATATTCACTACAGCTGGCTTTTTACCATTTTTTAATATCCAATCTAGCCCCGCAATCACATTACTCGAAGCACCAGAACCATCACATCCTAAAATCCGAATAGGCACTAAGCTTACATTCTTGGCAACCCCATAGGTACTACCACCAACTGTTCCTGCCACATGTGTACCATGACCATGACAGTCACTTGTTCCATTACCATCAGATATCGCGGTATAGCCACTTAATACCCGTCCAGAGAACTGTTGATGTGTAGACAATATTCCTGTATCAACAATATAAGCGGTTGTACCTGAACCTGTTTGTGAGTACGAATAGGCTGAATCTAGAGGTAAGTTTTTTTGGTCAATACGATCTAGTCCCCAATCTGGGTTACTTTGTGTAGTGGCATCAATTTTCATGATTGTGTCATTTTCAACTGAAACGACTTTCGGATTTTTTTTCATTGCTTCAACAAAAGCAGTACCAGCAACATCGGGTAAATAAATTGCAAATCCCTTAAGTACAGCATCATAGGTCTGTAATACCCTCCCGCCATGTTGTTTAGCAATACCTTGTGCAAACTCGTTAGAAGAACCCACATCCTTATTAAGAATAACAATATATTGATTTTTAATAATTCCTTTTGCTTCAGATGAGCCTAATACAGAATTTGTTGTAGCAGGTGCAGCATAGGTTAAATGGCTCAGCGCTATTGTTAAAAGAAAAGTCGAAACTTGACAAAACTTCATAGAAAATCTCCATATTTTTTACTTTAGACATCATTGTTATGATCAGTACAGTCTTTATATTTAGGCATTAACATCTTTAGAAAGGAATTTTTATTATATTCTCCATATATTATAACCACGTCATGTTTTCATAAAACTTGGACCTATACAATGCTATTATCTTTTTTCATTTAAAATTGAGAACCAATTCAAATAAACCAATACATCAAACATTTTAGAATAAATAATTATCTTACTTTATTTATAATTTAGTTTAGGTAGGATGTATAATGTAAAAATATATAATCATTAAAAATAATATAAATGTAGAAATAATGAGATATGTTCCAGTTGTATTAAAGCTTTTTAAAAATTTCCAGATATCCATAAATAAAAATATAAAACAGTAAGTTATGAAAATTCTTGCAAATTATAATATAGCCTTCAACTAAAAGAGATTTACAATTTTTTAAAATATATGTGTTCAGTATCAAATATGTAAAGATATATTGCAAAAATATGTGATAATTAAGGAAATGTGCAGTCCTTTAAATGGCATAATTAATAAATACCAAAATCAATTATATTCTATAGTTTTTTAATTTTAGTTCTGGCAGCTCAACCTTACAACCAGCTAAATGATGCCTACAATTAACGCTATATTCGATAAAGCCATCTTTAATAAAGTAATTACAATATTCATTTATACTTATGATGGGATCAAATGTCGGTTTTTCCAAGTTACCATTAAAAAACCATTGGTTGCCGTTAGAGAAAGGATAATGTACAGGAATATAATGAAGATATCCGCAAGCAGGACACATATGTTTATACATGCCTCCTTCGAAATACTGTACTTTCATTAACACTCCTTTAAAAATAAAAAAGCCAACTCATAAGAGCCGACTAAACCATTTATTTACAGATGCTATATATTATTAAATTATGTGCTATAGCCTTCTCTCTTTTATTTTTCTGTTTTTAATTTATCTAACCTATATGACAAATTCATGAAGTTCCGAGTGTAATCTCACACTTTGTTAGTTTGGTAAAATATATTTTATATAATCTATTAATTAAATGATAATTCCAGTTAAATAATGAAAAGCAAATACTAGTTTGTTTCTTATTTGGCAGAGGGCTATGTGATTAACTCATATTAATCATTAAATAGATATTACCGCCATATCCAAGAACAAAATTCGATTTATCTTATTGTTTTAAAAATCAAATAAAAAAGTCCGCATCTTGGGAAGCTACGGACTTGAAACTCAACTAAACAACAGCTAAACATTTTGCCGCTTAGTGAGAAAGCACTATCTTTTTAATCTAATTAAGTTCTATAGTCAGGTCAATAAGGATACTTAATTTTTATAAAAATTAGGTTGAGTTGTGATTTATCTCACATTTTATCTTCTAATAAGTTTAATCTGTTTTTCTTTACTCAATTACATTCTATTTCAAACACTTAAATTAAAATATTATTAAAGTAATGATTTAAAATAGAATAATGGTTAATTTTAGGAATAAGCTTGAAAGAAACAAAATCCTGATCTTGCCTTTTCTTCATTTCAAAATAATTTTGGCTTTGCCATTTCAACTCATCAAGTTCGAGTTCACCACAGAAAATTGAACATGGAGTGGTAATTCGTTTTGACTGATGAACAGGGCTGTATTTTAAGATATCTTCGCTTGAAAGATTGAGAGCATGATTTAAATGGGTACTTTGTATAGGCTCTAGATCATAAATTCCACTTAACAAAACCATCTCAGATATCAGTGGATGATCTAATGACAAAGCGGCCAGATGTGCTCCTGCCGAATGCCCAACTAAAACCACCTCATCAGTTTTCCAGCCTTGCTCTCGAATAAAATCGAGAGCTTGATTAACTTGAGAAGCAATATCTGAAATTTTACTTTGTGGTGCCAAATCATATTCTAAAAGAACGCACTGGACTCCTTTTGCTAGAACATACGGTACGATGAATGCAAAATCTGATTTATCACACCATTGCCAATAACCACCATGAATAAAAATAACAGTCTTTTTGGCTTGCTCTAATGGAAATAAATCTAAAGTCGACCGTGAGTGCTTACCATATTGGATATCTGCAATATGGGTAAATTTTTGATAGCTCACTAAGCTTGTTCTTTTAAATTCTGCCAATATTTCATGTTCATTCGCTACGGTTCTAGAATTGTCATATGGTCGCATAGATCTCTCACTTCAATGATTCTTCATGAGCATTTAAAGTAAGCTTGGCTGATGATCGCTTTAAATAGTAAAAAACCGTAAGAACAACAATTAATGGCACTCCAAATTGTAAAGTTGACTTAAATTCATTGGTAAACCACGTTGTGATCGTAATACTCAAAATTGCGATTAATCCCAACAGTGAAATTAACAGGCTCGCTGGAACCTTAAACTTTAATTGCTGGCCTTGTTGTGCCATTTTCCGTCTAAAAAACATATGAGTAATGAAAATACTACCCCAAGTGAACAATGCACCAAACATAGATAAAGCAATCATGATCGGGAATGCCGAGCTCGGATTAATGGTATAAACAATACTAGCAACACCAATACCAACAGCTGACAATAACAACGCATTAATTGGTACGCCATTGTGACTAATACGACCAAATAGTTTTGGCGCATCCCCTGCTCGTGACAAGCTAAATAGCATACGTGTTGAGATATATAGCATACTATTCATGGCTGACAAGGCCGCGACAATTACAATAAAATTTAAAATACTGTCTGCATATGGAATCCCTACAATTTTCATCACCATCACAAAAGGACTGGTCGCGTCAGCTCCAATTAAAGTTGTCCAAGGAACAAGTGCCACAATAAGAAATAAAGACAGTAAATAAAATAGGATTAAGCGAATTGCAGTACTTTTAAAAGCTTTCTTAACGGCTCTTTCCGGATCTTTAGCCTCACCTGCTGCAACAGCGATCATTTCAATACTTAAATAACTAAATATTGAAATGATTACTCCAATCCAGACTCCACTAAAACCATGAGGGAAAAAGCCCCCATGCTCAGTTAGATTAGAGACAACCTGAGCTGTTCCTCCATGACTTTGGGTCAAAATACCAATTGCTAAAAGAATAAATACAATAATTGCAAAGACTTTTATGGTCGAAAACCAATATTCAACCAATCCAAAAGCTTTAACACTATATGCATTAACCACAAGTAACGTCAGCGAGAAAAACGCAATCCAGCCCCAAGAACCTACATGAGGAAACCATAATTTCATATAGTCAGCCACCGCTGTAATTTCTGTACCGACCGCTAATACAATACACGCCCAATAACAATAACGGACTAAAAACCCAGCAAGCGGACTTACATAATGCTCAGCATATGCCCCAAATGAACCTGACGTAGGGTGCTGGACTGTCATCTCAGCCAAACAAGCCATAATAGCAAATGCGATTAAGCCTCCAATGGCATAACTCACAATGACAGCTGGGCCAGCAAAGCTAATTGCGAACTTGCTTCCCATGAACAGCCCTGTACCAATCGCTCCACCAATTGCAATCATTCCCATCTGTTTTGCGGATAATTTTTTATGTAAACCCGCTTCTCGATTTTGTATTTCATCAAAACTGCTCATAGGCCCTCCTAGCCATTTTTCTAATGTTGATATCTAACGATCAGGTCACTTCACTGCGCACCAGATAACGTTCATTTTTCCATTCACTATTCAGCATAATTTGCTTAAGTTGTTGTACGGCATTCCAAATATCTTCAAATCCTAGATATAAAGGTGTAATTCCAAAACGTAATACTTCCGGCTCTCGGTAATCCCCAATCACACCACGAGCAATCAGCGCTTGAATAATTTCATAACCAAACTCATGTCTATAACTGACATGACTGCCACGATATTTATGATTTAAAGGTGTAATCAGTTCAAAACCAAACTGGGCACACTCTTGTTGAACAAGTTGAATAAATAAATCAGTTAATTTGAGTGATTTCTCGCGTATTTGTTGCATATCAGCTTGTAAGAAAATATCGACACCACATTCGATTAGGCTCATAGAAATGATGGGTTGAGTTCCACACAAATATCGACGAATACTGTTAGCTGGTTCATAGTGCTGAGCCATATCAAATGGTTTCTTGTGGCTCCACCAGCCTGAGAGAGGTTGCCAGAATTGATCACGATGCTTTCGATTTACCCATAACAACGCTGGAGAACCTGGGCCACCATTTAAATATTTATAAGTACAACCGATGGCAAAATCACTATTGCTCTGATTAATATCCATAGGCACCGCACCAACTGAATGACATAAATCCCAAATAATCAAAGCATCTTTAGCGTGAATTTGTTGATTAATAGATTCCATATCATAGAAATATCCAGTCCGATAATTCACATGAGAAAGAACAACTACCGCCACATCTTTTGCTAAAACACGAGATAAATCATCGGCCCCATCAATCAATTCAACTTGATAACCCTGATGAATCAAATCGATAAAGCCTTCAATAATATAAATATCGGTTGGAAAGGCATCTTTTTCTGCAACAATAATTTTACGTTCCGGAAATTTTTCAGCTTGAATTTTTACCGCTGCTGATAAAACTTTGAATAAATTTAGGGTCGTTGAGTCTGAAATAACGACTTCACCTTTTTCAGCGCCGATAAGCTGCGCGACTTTATCTCCGAGTCTAGTCGGTAGTCCCCACCAATCTGCTTTATTCCAACTATTAATGAGGTCCTCACCCCACTCTTTTGCAATAATATGCTGAGCAACCTCTAATGATTTTTTTGGTCTTGCACCCAAAGAATTACCATCTAAATAAATGACATTTTCTGGTAGTGCAAATTCGTCTTTAAACTTTTTGAGTTCATCTTCCTGATCCCAATAGAGGCATTGTTCGTGAGTAATCATTTGTTATTTCACCTATTTTCAACATTTCCTTTGTATTTGAATTTTATCACGCTAATTCTTTCGATTTATTCGATAATATTTGATTAAAATTTGCTATTTTCGTATAAAATTCGAATTAAAATTATAAAACATGGATGAAATTCGAAAATGAATGTAGATGCAATTGATCTTAAAATTTTAAAACATTTACAAGATAATGCTCGGTTAAGTAACCAAGAACTGGCCGATCTCGTTAACCTTTCGGCTTCAGCTTGTCATCGGCGAGTTAAAATTTTAGAAAGCAATGGTGTAATTGAAAAATATCAAGCGAAAGTTAATTATGAAAAACTAGGTATAAAAATTGAGGCAATTGTCGAAATAAAGCTTGCCCAACTCACAGAAAATGATCACAACTTCTTTTTAAGTCAGATCAAAAATTTTGATGAAGTCATTAATGCTTATATTATTACTGGTGAATCTAATTATGTTTTACACATTGCGACCAAAGATTTGAGTTCTTTTTCTCATTTCGTCATTAATACCTTAAATAAAATAAAAGGTGTAGTGAGCATCAATTCCAAGATCATTTTACAAAAGATTGTGCAAAAGCCACTTTGATCCCTTATTTTTAATTAAAGAGACATCTCATGATCGAAACAAAACGTTTAATTTTAAGACAATGGAAAGAAAGTGATGTTGAGCCTTTTATAACAATGGGCTTAGATCAAGATGTTATGCAATTTTTCCCAAATCTATTACCCCCCCAAGAAAGCCATAATTTAATCCAAAAAATTTCATCTCTAATTGATGAAAATGGTTGGGGCTTCTGGGCAGTAGAATTAAAAGAAACCCATCAATTTATCGGGTTTATTGGTTTACATAGCCAACCTGAACAATTTGACTTTTCTCCATGTGTGGAAATTGGGTGGCGACTTGCAAAAGACTTCTGGAAACAAGGTTATGCAACTGAAGGAGCAAAAGCGGCTTTAGACTATGGTTTTAATGTACTGAATTTAGATAAGATCGTTTCATTTACCGCTAACATAAATACACCCTCTCAAGCCGTCATGGAAAGACTTGGAATGCACAAAGTTAAAAACTTTGATCATCCCAAGGTTCCTCTCCATCACCAACTAAAAGCACATGTGTTATATGAAATTACAAGCTCTTCATTTATTTTTTGATTAAAGTCAAAATTTTAAATTATTAATAAAAATTTTCTTAATCATCGAAATCATAGCCAACAGATGTAGAGGACTCCCAATACTCATGGATTTTACTTGCGATATCATCTTTTCCCATTGTAGTGAGTACATAAAAGAGTTTAGCCTCTTTATTTTTTCTTAGTATTAATAGGTTGTAGTAATCATACTCAGGCCCATTAAGACCTAATGTTGGCTGTGATTCACAGTGCTTTTCTGCTTTGTAATGCCATTCAAGCTTATAAGTATCAAGGCCATCAGCAGCATTGATTACAATACCGTCATTGGCTCCGCCAATAAATCCAATTTTCATTGCTTTCTCTAAATTCTTATTAGGGTTAATTTTAAATATAACTTTAAACAAGTATCCTTCAATTTATAAAATGTATGTCAATACGTATCCTATGTAAGCAAAATTAACTATAAATATAGATGACTTTTAAGATTTCTTAATTGCAAAACTTTGGCTGCCTATTTTTACTTTAAACACAGTAAAAGTTATCCACTAAAAAGCATTTATTATTGTTTTTTGTTTTTCAAAATTACACGCTATAATTTTCAAATCATTTATCCTCCCTACCCATCACATTAATCAAAACACCTTTTGAAAGAATTAATGGGTGGAGTTTTAAATTAATTTTATATTTCAAAGTTTCTTTAATTAATGATTTTAAAAGGATATATGGTAGATGCGTCTTAAAAAATTTGCTTTAAATGATTTTGGAGATATTTATATATGTCTAAAATCGTAATGTTTGACATGGATGGTACGCTATTAGATCTCGCTTTTGATGATTTCATTTGGAATGAATGTCTTCCTAAGCGACATGCAGAGATACATCAACTTCCGCTCACCCAGAGCCAAAAAATACTATATCAGTTTTATCAAGCACATAAGCATACACTTGTTTGGTATTCATCAACTTTTTGGACTAAAACTGTAGGTGTAGATGTACTCAAATTACAGAAAGAATTTCAGACAAAAATTCAAGCTCGCTCAGGTTGTATTGAGCTTCTGCAGGAACTGAAAGAACAAGGATATAGTTGTTGGTTAGTTACAAATGCTGACCGTGCAAGCTTACAGTTAAAGCTCGATAATATTGCAATTGAACACTTCTTTGACGTAATCGTATCGAGTGAACAAATTGGTTATGCAAAAGAAGATATTCATTTTTGGCAAGAGCTCCAAAAATTACACCCTTTCGACCCAGACGCAACCATTTTTATTGACGATACAACTCCTGTACTAAAAACAGCTGAAAAATTTGGTATCAAACACTTGTTTACTATCTTGCAGCCCTCAAGTCTAAAGAATGCAAGAAAGCATGAAGATTTAGAATATAAAGCACTAGATCGACTTACAGAATTGCTGTCTATATTGAATCAAATTGATAGAAAGGATAATGATGTCAAAATTGCTTGAAAACGATGCTGTAGAGACCATGCGTATCGACAAATGGTTATGGGCTGCTCGTTTTTTTAAAACTCGTTCAATTGCTAAAGCAGCAATCGAAGGAGGTAAAGTACATCACAATAATGAGCGTGTAAAAGTTTCCAAAGAAATTCGTGTTGGAATGGAACTGATTATTCAACAAGGTTTTGATAAAAAAACCGTTGTAGTAAAAGCGCTTTCCAACACACGTGGTCCAGCACCAGTTGCCCAGCAACTTTATGAAGAAACAGAAGTAAGTATTGCTAAACGGGAGTTGATTGCATCCCAACGAAAATTGCATAATCTTGCTCGACCTGATCATAGACCGAGTAAAAAGGATCGTAGACAGATTAATCGGTTTAAACAGGACAATGATCAACACTGGTCGTATGGTGATGAATAAAAACGTCGAGTTGTGTCGCACACACACAGACAACACATAGAAGCTATAGAAAAAATCTGTCACTATTAGCCCTGTGAAACAAGTTGAGATTCAATACATCCACTTGGGTTAAACGTGATGAACTTAGAGTATTGAGGTTTTTGAGATGGATGAGAATAAAAGCAAAGCATTACAAGCCGCGCTAAGTCAAATTGAGAAGCAATTTGGCAAAAATACGGTGATGCGTCTCGGTGACAACACTGTTCAAGCAGTTGAAGCTGTATCTACAGGTTCTTTGACTTTAGATATTGCATTGGGGATTGGCGGTTTACCGAAAGGTCGTATCGTTGAAATTTATGGTCCAGAATCTTCTGGTAAAACCACAATGACTCTCCAAGCGATTGCACAATGTCAAAAAGCTGGTGGTACTTGTGCATTTATCGATGCAGAACACGCATTAGATCCACAATATGCACGTAAGCTGGGCGTGGACATTGATAATCTACTTGTATCGCAACCAGATAACGGTGAACAAGCACTCGAGATTGCAGACATGCTAGTTCGCTCTGGTGCAATTGATTTAATCGTTGTCGACTCAGTTGCTGCTCTTACTCCTAAAGCAGAAATTGAAGGCGAAATGGGTGACTCTCACATGGGCTTACAAGCTCGCTTAATGAGTCAGGCATTACGTAAAATTACGGGTAACGCTAAACGCTCGAACTGTATGGTTATTTTCATTAACCAGATCCGTATGAAAATTGGTGTAATGTTTGGTAGCCCTGAGACTACGACTGGTGGTAACGCATTGAAGTTCTATGCTTCTGTACGTTTAGATATCCGCCGTATTGGTCAGGTCAAAGAAGGTGATGAAATCATCGGCTCTGAAACTCGAGTTAAAGTTGTTAAAAACAAAATGGCTCCTCCCTTTAAAGAAGCTATTTTCCAAATCCTATACGGTAAAGGTACAAACCAGCTTGGCGAACTTGTAGATTTAGCTGTACAACAAGATATCGTGCAAAAAGCAGGCGCTTGGTATTCATATCAAGGCAATAAAATTGGCCAAGGTAAAAACAATGTTATCCGCCACTTTGAAGAAAATCCTCAAATGGCTGGAGAAATTGAAAAGATTATCCGTGAACAACTGCTAACTACGGGTACTAATGGTGCTGTACAAGTGGAAGATGAAGAAGAAGATCTTCTATTAGAGTCTTAATTACCGCTAATAAGTCTTAAAACGCCCTTCGGGGCGTTTTTTACAAGGAAATATTAAATATGTTCAAAAGAACAGAAGAACAGCCCCAACAACGCGCTTTGCTAACAGGTCAACGTTTGCGCTCATATGCTTTTGCGTTATTGACTCGTCGAGATTATTCGAAAGCAGAACTTATCGAGAAATTGAATCGTTATGCACAAAACCCTGAAGAGGTTAAGCAACTTATTGAAGAGTTATCTGAGCAAAATTATCAAAGTGACCAACGCGTTGCAGAACTAACATTGGCTAGCCAAATTCGTAAAGGCAAAGGGCCAAAACGCATCAAACAAGCTTTAAAAACTAAACAAATCGAAAATGATTTAATTGCAGATGAAATTCATAATATTGATTGGGTGGAACAGGCTTATCAACTTAAAGTGAAAAAGTTTGGTGAAGAAGTAGAAAAAGATCCTAAACTTAAAGCAAAACAGATGAGGTTTTTACAATATAGAGGATTTGATTTAGATGTAATTATGAAGGCAATCCAACGGAGATCGGATTAGAAGATGGTGGCAACCCCACTAGCAAAACTTCGGCACATCATAGATCTGCTACCGTTGCTACCTTCCGGTCCTGGCGGGGTTCACAGAGTACAATTGCGAAGCCACCAGCGGGGCTACCATTGCAAAACAGAGTATAGAGATTTTTAAAAGAGTTGCAAGCCTTCTTCTCAATTTTAAGCAAGTTTATGTTTCAATTGATTAATTCATCGTCAAAAACATATAAATTCCTAGAATCTCTTATCTTATATTCTTTCTTGATACTTATTTTGAATAAAATATGCTTGAAGATTGTAAACTATTCTTGCATTTATATTGTTAGCTGTTTTAATTGCAATGATCAATTAAAACCTTAGATAGCTAATGTGAATAGTTTACATATTCCCTTCTCAAGTTAGCTTTTACATAAAATTATGGACCTATACTCATGCGATTGATGAAGCATTCTTTATTATTTATTGCCTTAATGAGCACTACTTCTCTCTATGCCAATATTCCAATTGAATCGCGCGGTTTAAGTCAAAGTGGTGGTAGTTCAACTAACACTTCATCGAATAACGCTTCAGTCCCTAGTAATTTAAATTGGGAATTGATGCAAAAAAACCAACAATTAGAAAATGATATACGTACCTTACGCGGACAGTTAGAAGAACAATCGAATGATATTGAACAACTGAAAAAAGATTTATCTAATCGCTATACTGATTTAGACCAGCGTTTGGAATTACTAAATCAAAAAGTAGATCCAGAAAGTGCAGCACCAGACAATACAGCAAATAGTGATGCTACAGCTACCGGAAGCTCAGAAGCTCCTCCTACCGACAATAAAGCAGCTAGTACTACTACAACTGCTGCAAGTCAAGTTACTTTCCCTTCACAAACGCAAGTAACACAACCAGCTTCATCGCCTGCTACGCAAAATCAATCGAACCCTGTAGAACTTGAAAAAGCAGCTTATACTGTCGCTTTAGATGCCTACAAACAAGGTGGAGCGAAAAAAGCGATTGCTCCAATGCAAAACTTTATCAAAAATCATCCTAATAGCGTTTATACAGGCAATGCCTATTTTTGGTTAGCCGAGTTTAATTTAGCAACTGATCCGGTAAATTATAATGAAGCTAAAAAGAACTATAATGTAGTCGCTACGCAATACCCAAATTCTAGTAAAGCTCCTCGCGCGCTTTATCAACTCTACAGTATTGCCAAAGATGTTGATAAAAACACTGTATCAGCAAACCAATATAAAGCTAAAATTTTAAGTCAGTATCCAAAATCTGAAGAAGCCAAATTTTTTAACAAATAAAAGTTTTTAAGAAAAAAAGACACCGCAGATTGCGGTGTCTTTTTTTGAATATCTCGGCTTAACGCACAATACCACGTTCTGATTGCTCAACAGAGTCAATTAATAATTGAGCTTCTGGAACATTCGGAAGAATATCATTTTTAATCTGCTCAACAGCTTGAACAGAAGTCAGGCCTGATTTAAAAATCAATTTATAAGCTTCTCTAAGGCCTTGAATTGTATCCTTAGACCAACCCTTTCGGCGCATACCTTCTATATTAATACCAAACGCATGTGCTGGATTACCAGATGCCATAACATACGCTGGCACATCTTTTAAAATTAAAGATGCTCCACCAACCATACTGTAAGAATCGATTTTACAGAATTGATGAATTCCCGAATTACCACCAATAATGACATGATCACCAATATGAACGTGTCCAGCAACACCAACATTATTTGCGAAAATATTATGATCACCAACAATACAGTCATGTGCAATATGCGTATTAACCATCAATAAGTTATGACTACCTATTTTAGTTAAAGCATTATCTTGTACAGTTCCTCTATGTAAACTGCAATGCTCACGAATTAAATTATGATCTCCAATCTCTAACCAAGTTTCTTCACCTTGATATTTCAAGTCTTGGCAAATTTCACCAACACTTGCAAACTGGAAAATCTCATTATTTTGACCAATTTTGGTAAAACCACCAACTACAACATGTGAATGTAATTTAGTACCAGCGCCAATTGTCACATTTGGACCAATAATACAATAAGGTCCTATCTGGACATCCGGGGCAATCACTGCAGATGGATCAATAATGGCCGTAGAATGAATTAAATCGTGATTGCTCATGCCTGCTCTGTTTTTTGGTGTGAAATCATAATTTCAGCGGTTGTTGCTACAATACCGTCAACGGTAGCCGTACAGTTATATTTGTAGATACCGCGTTTTTGCATTACTAATTCAGATTTTAATACAAGTTGGTCGCCAGCAACTACTTGTTTTTTAAATCTTACCTTTTCTGCACCAGCAAAGAGGAATAAAGAACCTGGTTTTGGCGTCTCATTGTTCATAATAAAACCTAGAACGCCCGAAACTTGAGCTAATGCTTCTACAATTAGAACACCCGGCATAATTGGATATTCTGGGAAATGTCCTTGTAGGAACTCTTCATTGATAGAAACATTTTTATAACCAACAATACTATTGTCAGTAACTTCAGTCACACGATCAACCAATAAGAAAGGATAACGATGCGGCAAATATTGACGAATCGTTTGAATCTGCATTGGTAATTCAGGGATGGCAAATTTAGGTGTAGTTGACTCGGTCATAATATTCTATTTACGCAAATTAAAAGTTGATTCAAGAGACTCTATTTGAGCTTGTATATGATCAAGTCGTTTAGTGATTTGGGTCAATGGCACATCTGCTAATTGTCGCAAGCGTACAATTGTCTTTTTCCAATGACTATTTTCAAATAATCCAATTCCTGAAGAATAGGTACCAGCTTCAGAAATATTTTTTGTGACCATTGACATTCCAGTTAAAGTCACATTATCAGTGATTGAAAGGTGACCAGACACACCACAGGCTCCTGCAAGAATACAGTTTTTGCCAATTTTAGTGCTTCCAGCAATTCCACATTTAGCAGCAATAGCTGTATTGGAACCAATATGAACGTTATGTGCGATTTGCACAAGATTATCAATAATTACCCCATCTTCCAAAATCGTATTATCTAGTGCCCCTCGATCAATACTACAATTTGATCCAATACGGACATCATTACCAATAATAACTGAACCTAATTGTGCGATACGATGCCATTTACCTTGATATGGTGCAAATCCAAAGCCTTCACTACCAATCACAGTACTTGCATGAACTCGAACACGATCAAGTAATTTAGAACCGCCAGTAATAGTGACATGAGAATCGATAAAACAATCCTTGCCAATTTCTACATTATCATCCAGACGAGTATGAGACTGAATAATCGTGTTCTCACCTACTACACAATTTTCACCAATTACAACGTAATGGCCAATATATGCTTTTTCAGAAATAATTGCAGAAGGATGAATTTGAGCAGTACTTTCAATACCTATTGATGTGATCTTTTTATCAAAAGCATGGGTAAGGATGGCAAAAGCCAAATATGGATTATCAACAATAATAAAATTTTGTTTATCAGTAAGCTGTTCTTTAATAGAGCTTGTAACAATGTACGCACCCGCACGGCTAGTCTTTGCTTGATCGATATACTTTTCGCCATTTACGAAAGTAATATGAGAAGGTTCAGCATTTTCTAAACTTGCCAGATTTATAAATTGAAGACTACCCGCACCGACTAACTCACCATTAACTAGGTGAGCTAGTTCATCTAAACGATAATGTTGCACTTTCATTAATTTATTTCATTGAATTAACCTTTTGTATCATTTTATCAGTTAAATCATATTTAGCGTCATAGGCAACGGTCGAATTTTTATTCAAAATGAAGTCAAGATTATTTTCTTTTCGTAATTGTTCAGCTGCTTGCTTCACACGAGTCTCAAAAGTTGAGTTCATTCCTTGCAAACTAGTTTGAACTTTAGACTGCAAACCTTGTTGAGTCGAATTAAATTCATTTAATTTTGACTGATATTGAGTTTGAAGCTTCTTAATATCATCTTCTTTCATTTTTTGCCCTTGAGTTTGGGCTTGACGCTGAAGGCCTTCTAACTCTTTACCCAACTGCTCAAGACGAGTTGTTGTTGGTTTAACAGATTGATTTAAACTTGCATTTTGTTGTTTTAAATAAGTACTACTTTCAACAACTTTAGCAAGATCAATAACACCATAACCAGCAGCATTAGTCATAGCAGAAATTGTAAGGCCTAACCCTAACATTAATATATTTAATTTTTTCATCTTAATTTGTGTCCTTATTTCATTGTTTAGTCAAGTCGTACTTAGAAAGTACGACCGATTTCAAACTGAATCTCTTTAGTTTCGTCACCAGGCTTATCATTTAACGGGAATGCATAGCTAAGAGATAATGGCCCAATCATAGTGATCCATGTAAAACCAACACCTACGCTATAACGCATATTACCTAAATCAAAACCGTAGTTATCTTCACAGTATTTTTTAGCATCTGCTATTTGCTGCCCATTCATAATCATAGAATAAGAGCCAACATCACACTTAGTATCAAATACTTGACCACCTTCAGCAAAAATGACTGGTCGTACTTGGCGAGTCCAGTCCCCTTTGAAAGGTAACGGTAAAGCTAATTCAGTACCAAATTGTACTAAAGCATTACCCCCAACCTCTTCTGGAGAACCGTCATTTTGCTTGGTTTCTTGTAAGTTTACACTTGCATACTTAGGACCCAAGGTACTGTTATCATAACCCCGAACAGAACCATAACCACCTGCATAGAAGTTTTTATAGAATGGTAAATCATTACCATAGCCAAGTTTACCGTAACCACGCAATACGAAACCAGTATTACTAATTGGCCAAAATGCCTGTGCATCATAAGTTGCTTTTTGATAGTCAACATCACTACCTGGCAAACCAATTTCAAGACCTACACGATGTGACATACCTGAAGTAGGGAAAATAGGACGGTTTAAAGTATTGTATGACCAACCTAAATTTAAGTTATATGTAAAGAACTCACCATCAAACGCATTATCATATTGTTCTTCTGGGACCTTACATTCCCCCTTCTCAGTATCATACTGCGACTCACCATTTAAGGTTGGACAATATGAACCCTTACTTGTTGCTTTACCACCATTTGCTAACAAATAATCACGCACATAAGTAGAGACATAAGGACCAGTCGTTACTTTAGTATTATCAATACCTAAAGAGGCACTTAGGCTTTGGTTTTCATCAATTGGGTAACCAAAACTTAAACTACCACCGAAACTATCGGTAACGTAATTATTAACGTTATAGTCATCATTTAACTTTGTTTTACGGTAATAAACATTATAACCGCGGCTTACACCATCAATAGTGAAGTAAGGGTCAGTAACACTTAAGTTATAGTAGTCTTGAGTTTCAGAGCGAGATAAATCGATCGAAACACGATTACCCGTTCCCATAAAGTTAGTTTGACTCAAACCTGCCTGGAATGTGATACCACCACTTTGTGAGTAACCTACCGCTAATGTTGTAGTTCCCGAGTGTTGCTCTTCAACATTTACGTTTAAATCCACCTGATCTGGTGAATTTGGAATACGAGCCGGTTTAATATCAACTGTTTTGAAGAATCCAGTACGCTCTAAACGAACCTTGGACAAATCAATTTTTTCATTACTCGCTAAAGCGCCTTCCATTTGACGCATTTCACGACGCAATACTTCATCGGCAGTTTTACTATTACCTGTAAAGTTAATACGACGTACGGTTACTTGCTGACCTGGGTTTACATAATAGTTCAAGTCAACAACACCCGTTTCATTATTAATTTGCGGAACGACATTTACATCTGCAAAGTAATAACCAGCATTACCATATTTACGCAATAACAATTGCTTAACAGCATTTACTTTTTCTTGAGAATAGGTATCGCCATCTTTATAAATTTTCAAAGCTTGCAGTTCTTCAGGTTTATAAAGTGCGTCACCTAAAAACTTGGTTTGACCAAATTTGAACTGGCTACCTTCCTCAACAGCAACTTCAATAAAGATATTCTTTTTATCTTCACTAATATTGAGCTGTGAGTTATTGATATGAAAATTGATATAACCTTTATTCAGATACATCGCGCGCAAAGCTTCAAGGCTCGCTGCCATTTTCTCTCTAGCATAACGGTCATTACGAGTTACAACTGAAGCCCAACCACTTTCCTTAACTGCGAAAGCTTGTTTAATTTCACTGTCTTTAAAAACAGTATTACCAATAATATTGATATTAAAAACTTTAGCTGCCGTACCTTCATTAAAATTTAATTTAAGTTCAACACGGTTATTTGGGCGAGCTATAGTATCAACAGTTACATCAGCATCATAACGGCCTTGCTGAGTATATTGCTGCTCTAATTCAGTTTCAATTGTTTGTAAAGCTGACTTCTTAAAAACTTCGCCTTCAGCAATGCCCATTTTTTTGAGGCCTTGCTCTAAAGCCTCTTTAGGAATAAGTTTATTACCCTTAAATTCAAGCTTTGAAATAATTGGGCGCTCTACGACATTAAAAACTAAAGTATCGTTATCTCTTGATGCTTTAATATCGTCAAAAAGTCCAGTGGCATACAATGTTCGAATTGCTTCTGCGATCATCGGTTCATTAACGCGATCGCCACTGTTGATTGGCAACATGGTAGAAACATTTGCAGGAGTAAGACGGACCAAACCATCTATACGAATATCTCGAACAACGAAATCATCAGCTGCATATGCTTGTTGTACCGCTGCCATAGCGCTAACAAGTGCCAAAGGCATTAAAAAATGTGTGTGCCGCATGCCAGTTTTTCCAGTAAGTTATAAATCCATATACGTTTACAAACGCATAAAATCGTTAAATAAAGCTAAAAGCATCATACTACCGAGCAGTACCATACCAATTTTTACACCAAACATTTGTATTTGTTCAGAAACAGGCTTCCCACGAATAGCTTCAATAATGTAATAAACGAGGTGTCCACCATCAAGCATTGGAATTGGCAATAAATTTAAAATTCCAAGACTTACACTCATTAAAGCCATAAATGAGATAAAAGTCTGCCATCCCATTTCTGCACTTTGTCCCGCTACCTTCGCGATTGTAATTGGTCCAGAAAGATTCTCTAAGCCAATTAAACCCTTAACCATTTTTACTATCGAACTCAATATCATGCTGGAGATTTGGCCAGTCTTATCTAGCGACATCTGGAAAGCTTGTAATGGAGTATATTGAATTGTTTGCTTATATTCGTCAGGAATTGTAATTTTTCCTGCATCGCTTTTTACGCCTAAAACCCCACTCACTTGCCCCATATTGTCACGCTTTCCTTGAGGCATGACTTGCAAATGAACGAGTTGACCATTACGCAACACATCAATACTGAGCAATTTTTCTGGTGAATGTTGCACAACTTCCACAACATCAAACCAGTCTTTCATCGCTTGACCATTAATGGATACAATACGATCACCGACTTTTATTCCTTGTCGAATTGCTGCTCCATCTGCAGTCAACTCAGTTACAACAGCGGGAATAACAGGACGATAAGGTGAAAAGCCTAATACATCTAAAGCTGATTCATTTTGGTTTTTTAAAAAATCTTTAATGGGTAAAACAATATTTTTCTCAGTACCTGCACGATCTACATCGATATTCAAGCTACCAGTTTCACCTACACGATCAATCAAAGCAAAGTTAAGTTTTTCCCAAGTTTGCGTTTCCTTTCCATCAACAGCAATAATCTTGTCACCTACTTGTAGTTGAGCTGTAGCAGCTGGCGAGTTGGGTACAACCTTATCCACTCTTGTATTTAGTTGTTCCTGTGCTGGTAAAAATAAAATCCAAAAAAGTAAAACAGCAAAAATCAAGTTAATTAAAGGCCCAGCCGCAACAATTGCTATACGCTTCCATGGTTTTTGACGGTTAAATGCATAAGGTAAATCTTGCTCTGCAACATTACCTTCGCGCTCATCGAGCATTTTTACATAACCGCCTAGAGGCAAAGCTGAAAGTTGGTACTTAATTCCAGATTTTTTTGAGGTCCATTTAAGTAATGTCGGACCAAAACCAATAGAATAAACTAGAACCTTAACACCAAGTTTTCGTGCCACCCAATAGTGACCGAACTCATGAATTGCAATTAATGGACCGAGCAAGAGAGCTGCTGCTGCAATCATAAATAATGCGCTCATTTCAGCCTCCTATACTTGATATATACTGCTGTGCTACATGTCGTGCTACTTCATCTTTATTCAAAATAGACTCGATATTATCAGCAACTGAGTTTTCCAATTTTTGCAAAGTATGCTCTACCACTTGTGGGATATTTGTAAATCCAATCTGTTGGTTTAAAAATGCAGCAACGGCAACCTCATTTGCAGCATTTAAAATAGTAGGTGCCAGCCCTCCTGAACGCATTGCCTGACGGGCTAAATCCAGTGCTGGAAATTTCTGGATATCCGGTGCTTGAAAATTAAGCTGAGAATACTCAAATAAATCTAAAGCAGGAACATTAGTCTGTAAACGTTCTGGCCATGCTAATGCATGGGCAATCGGTGTACACATGTCTGGATTACCCATTTGAGCCAATGTTGAACCGTCAACATATTGCACCATAGAATGAATAATACTTTGTGGATGAACAACAACTGTAACAAAATGTTCAGATATTGAAAACAAATGACACGCCTCGATCAACTCTAACCCTTTATTCATAAGAGTAGCTGAGTCAACTGAGATTTTCTGTCCCATAGACCAGTTGGGATGCTTACAAGCCTGCGCAGGAGTAACTTTTTCTAACTGTTCTAACGAATGGTTTAAAAATGGTCCACCTGAAGCGGTCAATAAGATTCTTGATACGCCCTGTTGCGGTTGTCCATTTCTTTCAGCCTCTAAATAATTATGAGGTAATGACTGAAAAATAGCGTTGTGTTCTGAATCTACCGGTAATAATAATGCCTGATGATCACGTGCTGCTTGCATCATGATTTCACCAGACATGACCAAAGCTTCTTTATTAGCAAGCAATACGCGTTTACCAGCTTTTACAGCCGCTAATGTTGGTAATAAACCAGCTGCTCCAACAATTGCAGCCATAACTACATCAACATCTGGATGAGATGCGATACTTACCAGTCCTTCCTGATCAGCCAAAATTTCAATATTTTGTAATTCACTCTTTACAAATAAAGCTGCTAATTCGTCAACTTTTTGCTTTGGAACAACTGCAACTTTTGGTTGGAATTGTTTACATATGTCAACCAATTCAGAAATTCGACTATGAGCTGAAATTGCAAATACTGAATACTTATCAGGATGTTGATTTAAAATTTTTAAGGTACTTTGCCCAATGGAACCGGTTACACCCAATATGCAAACAGATTGTGTCATTTATAAATCTACACCAATAAGTTTTAATATATACATTCCCGTTGCAAAGATCGGGGCTGCAGCAAGTAAAGAATCAATACGATCTAAAACACCACCATGACCAGGTAGTACACGTCCAGAATCTTTAATACCAGCACGACGTTTAATCATTGACTCAAATAAATCACCCAACACTGAACCGAATACTGTAATCAGTGACAAGATAAGAAACAGAATTTGCTGAATTAAAGTTAAATTTAGATACTGATATTGCACAACCAACATTACCAGTATGGTCGTGACAATACCACCATACAAGCCTTCTACTGATTTGTTCGGACTAACGGTTGGAGCTAATTTTCTTTTACCAAATTTACGACCAACAAAGTAAGCACCACTATCTGCACCCCACACGAGTAAGAACAGATACATTAACCACCATGGCGAACTTTGCCAAACAACAAAAATTGAAGTTACCGCAGCACAAACTAAAATAATGCCAATTACATATAGAGTAGCGTTATACCACCCATCAAATTCAGGAAAAGATTTGACCCAATAAACGCTTACAAGCCAAGTCAAAATTGAAGCTGACCACAAAAGTAATGCAATATCATGGAAAAATAGAGCAACGCCCGAAACGAATGCAACAAGCAGACCGTAGCACCAAGCTTTTGGCTTTACAGCATTTACAGTTTCATGGGGCATTAATTTATACCATTCATACCCCGCAACCCCTGCTGCTACAATCATAAGAACCAACATTGGATAATGTGATTGCGTAGCAAACATACAGCCTAAAACAACTGCGACAAGTACCAATGCGGTAACAATCCGCTCTAACATTATAAGTTCTCTATTTTCTCTTGCTGAATTTGTTCAGATGTTTTGCCAAAACGACGCTCACGCCCTGAAAAAACATTCAATGCATGATCGAATTCTTGTACTGTAAATTCTGGCCATAAAGTATCAGTAAAATACAGTTCAGCATATGCTGCTTGCCATAACAAGAAATTAGATATGCGATAATCTCCACCTGTACGGATCAATAAGTCCACAGCTGGCAGATCGTTTAGACTGACATATTTTTCGAACAAATCAACATTTATTTGATCAGCACCAAATTCACCACGGGAAACCGCTTCAGCAACTTGTTTTGCTGCATTTGCAATATCCCACATCCCGCCATAGCTCACAGCAATAGTTAAGGTCATAGTGTTATGGTGTGCTGTCTGTTGCTCTGCATCTTCCATTAAGGCAACTAGGTGTGACGGTAATCTGGAACGATCACCGATGAAACGCAAAGCAATATTAAATTTCTTCATGCGAGGTATTTGCTCATGAATAGTTTCTTCAAGAAGCTTCATAAGCAGATCGACTTCAAATTGTGGTCGATTCCAGTTTTCGCTTGAAAATGCAAACACCGTTAAAGCACGAATACCTGTTTTTTTACAATGTTCAACGATAGGATCAAGAACATTTTTACCCTCTCGATGCCCATCACCTTTTTGCATTTGATTTTTTTTTGCAAAGCGGTTGTTGCCATCCATGATGATGGCAACATGCTTAGGAAGATGATACTCTTCTGAATCGGTCATAAAATTTAGACCTTCATCAATTCTGCTTCTTTCGCTGCAAGACGCTTGTCTACTTCTGCAACATATTTGTCAGTGATTTTCTGGATATCATCACCTGCACGGCGCTCATCATCTTCAGAGATTTCTTTCTCTTTTAATAATGCTTTGATATCACCTAATACATCACGACGAATATTACGAATTGCAACTTTTGCATTTTCAGCTTCGCTACGCGCAATTTTTTGCATATCACGACGTGTTTCTTCAGTTAATGCAGGTAAAGGTACACGAATTGCATCCGCAGTAATCGGGTTTAAACCAAGATCACTCTCACGAATTGCCTTATCAATAGCTGAAACCATTGTACGTTCAAATGGCTGAACAAGAAGTGTACGAGAATCTTCAACACCAACGTTTGCCACTTGATTTAAAGGCACATCAGAACCGTAGTAAGGAACCATTACCCCATTTAAGATTGATGGGTGTGCACGGCCGGTACGAACTTTAGCAAACCCTAGTTCCAAAGACTCAAGAGTTTTCAACATACGCTGTTCGCTGTCTTTTTTCAGATCGTTAATCATATGATCTACCTTACTTATTTATTCAAGGATGTTTTAACAAATTTAATTTAGCGCTAGTATAAAGAGCTTTCGTCAACACGTACATTATTTAGTAACGCGTGTACCTTCTTTTTCGCCCATGACTACTGACAATAGCGCGCCTGATTTATTCATATCAAAAACTTGTAATGGCACATTATGGTCACGACATAAACAAATAGCTGTCAAATCCATAACACCAAGTTTTTCGTCCAATACCTGATCAAAGGTTAAATGATCATATTTAACCGCATCTTCGTATTTACTTGGATCTTTATTATATACGCCATCTACTTTGGTCGCTTTTAGAATTAAATTTGCTTCAATTTCAATTCCGCGTAAGCAAGCTGCCGTATCAGTCGTAAAGAATGGATTTCCTGTACCAGCAACAAAAACACAAACTTCACCCTGACTCAAGTGACGGATAGCATCACGACTTGAATAAGACTCTACTACTGTACCAATTGGTAATGCAGACATAAGGCGAGTTCTGATATTACGGCGAACCAATGCATCACGCATAGCCAAACCATTCATTACAGTTGCAAGCATACCCATTTGATCGCCTGTTACACGACCAACCAAGCCATCCTTTTGCAACTGACTACCACGATACAAGTTACCGCCACCAACAACGATACCCACTTGCACGCCTAAGCCAACTAAGTGAGCAATTGAAAGGGACATTTGATCAAGAACTTGGGCATCAATACCCATGTCTTTGTTACCTGATAATGCTTCACCAGATAGTTTTAATAAAATGCGTGAATAACGGGGGCTAATTGTTTCCGCCATGAGTTTGCTCCAAAACCTCTTAAACTGAATGCTTTTTTGAATCGTTATCGATTAAACCGACTTAATTTTAATTAACTTTGCAAATAAGTCGTATTCATCCGCATCGGTGATTTCGACTTCCAACATATCGCCTGGTTGAATAGTGCTCTTATCGATATCTTCTACAAAGACATTACCGTCAATTTCCGGAGCATCGGCATAAGAACGTGCAACAGCAACAGGATATTCATCTTCCAAACTATCGACTAATACAGTCATCGTTTGACCAATACGTTTTTGCAACTTAGCAGCAGAAATTTGTTGCTGCACTTGCATAAAGCGCTCGTAACGCTCTTGCTTAATTTCTTCAGGCACATGATCGGGTAAATCATTTGCCGTAGCGCCTTCTACTGGTGAGTAGGTAAAGCAGCCAACACGATCAAGTTCAGCTTCAACTAACCAATCGAGCAATATTTGAAAATCTTCTTCAGTTTCGCCTGGGAAACCCACTACAAATGTAGAGCGAATCACAAGATCTGGGCATTTTTCACGCCACAATTTAATTTTTTCGAGTGTATTTTCACTGTGAGCCGGACGCTTCATTAACTTAAGAATACGCGGGCTTGCATGTTGGAATGGAATATCAAGATATGGCAGAATTTTACCTTGTGCCATTAAGTCAATAACCGCATCAACATGTGGGTATGGATAAACATAATGTAAGCGCACCCAGATACCAAGTTGGCCTAGTGCTTCACACATATCAAAGAATTTTGTTTTAACAGGCTGGCCATTCCAGAAATCAAGTTTGTACTTGGTATCTACACCATAAGCTGATGTATCTTGGGAAATAACCAAGATTTCTTTAACACCTGCTCTTTTAAGCGCAGCGGCTTCTTCCAGTACACTTCCAACTGGACGCGATACTAGATCGCCACGCATACTTGGGATAATACAGAAGGTACAACGGTGGTTACATCCTTCAGATATTTTTAAATAGGCATAATGTTTTGGTGTTAAGCGAATTCCTTGTTCAGGAACCAAATCAACAAACGGGTTGTGTTTAGGTGGTGCTGGGACATATTCATGTACAGCTTCCATTACATCTTGATAAGCTGCTGCACCAGTAACCTTTAAAACATTTGGATGCATTTGACGAATTTTGTCTTCGTCTTTACCTAAGCATCCAGTAACGATTACTCGACCATTTTCACTCATGGCCTCGCCAATTGCATCTAGCGACTCTTGTACCGCAGATTCGATAAAACCACAGGTATTAACAACAACTAAATCAGCACCATCATAATCTGATGCAACTTGATAACCTTCAGTCTTTAACTGAGTTAAAATTCGTTCAGAATCTACCAATGCCTTAGGACAACCTAAAGAAACAAAACCGACTTTGGGGGTCTTCATGAATCTGCGCTCCACTTGAATGCGCGTATTGTATGTCTTTTCTTGTCTCAAGCATAGGTGGAAAGCCCACTCTTTGTGTAATGCACCAAAATACGACCAACATTTGCACCAAAACTCATCTTTGCACCAAGTTGGATCATGTTATTATCTCTATTTAAGCCATCAGTTTTGATCAACCGATATAAAGACCGATTTAAGCGCGTTTTTAAATACTTTAAAACTTTAAAATAACCCATAAACAAAGTTGGCGTACATTTTGCATCGTTCATGTTCTATAACGGTGAAAATCCGATAACCAATGAAGATGCCATTGCGCTATTTTAAGACAGGAACGATTCGCTAATGGATCAACACAACCCTATCGACTATCGCCTATTGGTAGACAACTTAACTACTGCGATTTTATTGATCGATAGTAACTTGAATATTTTTTACTTAAATTCTGCCTGCGAAGCACTATTTGATATTAGTTTGCTTCGAGCTTCAGGACAGCCCGTTTTAAACTTACTTCATGCGCCTGATGATACTTTTAATACACATGAAGCTTTATTAAACACCATAAAAACGGGGCAACCTTATACTCGACGAGAAGCGGTTATTAATGTCAACTTTAAAGACCTTCATGTCGATTACACAGTTTCTCAATTAAATGCTGGTAAAAGTTATCACCCATTACTCTTAATTGAGCTCAACCCGATTGATCGTATGTTAAAGATTTCTAAAGAAGAAAATCTGGTACAACAACATCAGGTCGCTAGGCAGCTTGTACGTGGCGTAGCGCACGAAATTAAGAATCCACTTGCAGGTATTCGTGGCGCAACTCAATTACTCGCTCGCAGTTTAAACGACAAGAGTTATGCTGAATTTACAGATGTCATTATTAATGAAGTAGATCGCTTAACTAACTTGGCAGATACTATGTTGGGTTCTAGACAACTCCCAAGTTATGAAAATGTTAACGTACACGAGCCTTTGGAGCGAGTGCGTTCACTTATCGCCAACCAGACAAAGAAGAAAATTAAAATTATACGGGATTATGATTTGTCTTTACCCGATGTTAATGCCGATCGTGATCAGTTAATACAAGTCATGCTCAACATTAGTGTAAATGCAATTCAAGCCATAACAGAAAACAAAGCATTTTTTATAGATCACGAACCGGAGTTAATTCTACGTACACGTATACAACGTCTTGTCACGATTAACGGTGTACTAAATCGATCTACAGTGCGAGTCGATATAGAGGACAATGGACCAGGCATTCCTGAAAGTATTTTGGAGTCAGTATTCTATCCATTGGTTACTGGACGAGCAAAAGGTACTGGGCTTGGCCTGAGTATTGCACAGAATATTATGCATCAACATAACGGAATGATTGAATGCCAATCTGTTCCTGGAAAAACAATTTTTAGCTTATATTTACCTTGGGAGTCAGACCGTGTCGCGAAATAAAATATGGGTTATTGATGATGATCGCGCCATGCGATGGGTATTGGAAAAGACCTTTAAAGAAGAGGGTTTTGATGTTACCAATTTTGAAGAAGCTCAAACTGCGCTTGAACGTTTGCACCATGATGCTCCCGATGTCATCTTAACTGACATCCGCATGCCTGGAATTGATGGTTTAACTTTTTTATCTAAAGTCAAAAACACTCATCCAGATTTACCTGTCATTATTATGACAGCACATTCTGACTTAGAGTCTGCTGTATCAAGCTATCAAACAGGCGCGTTTGAATATTTACCAAAGCCTTTTGATATTGATGAAGCTTTAGCTTTAGTCAATCGTGCGATCTTGCATATTAATAAACTACAACAGCAAGAAGCTACAAAAACAGCCTCACCTCTTCAATCAACAGAAATTATTGGTGAATCTCCAGCAATGCAGGAGGTTTTCCGTGCTATCGGCCGTTTATCTCAATCTCATATTACTGTTTTAATTAATGGTGAGTCGGGTACAGGTAAAGAATTAGTTGCTCATGCTTTACACAAGCACTCCCCACGCCGTGCCAAGCCTTTTATTGCTTTAAATATGGCGGCAATTCCAAAAGACTTAATTGAAACCGAGTTATTTGGTCATGAGAAAGGAGCATTTACAGGCGCGAATACTCAACATCAAGGCCGCTTTGAACAGGCAAATGGCGGAACATTATTCCTTGATGAAATTGGTGATATGCCATTTGAAACTCAGACTCGATTGCTTCGCGTACTCGCTGACGGTGAGTTCTATCGTGTAGGCGGACACATTCCCGTTAAAGTAGATGTTCGAATTGTGGCGGCAACGCATCAGGATCTAGAGAAACTGGTAAATGAAGGTCGCTTCCGTGAAGACTTATATCACCGCTTAAATGTGATTCGTATTCACATTCCTAAGCTTGCCCACCGTAGTGAAGATATTCCAATGCTTGCGCAGCATTTCCTTGCGCGTGCAGGTAAAGAGCTTGGCGTAAGTCCAAAAATCTTACGTACCGAGACGACAGACTATATGCAACAGTTACCATGGCCAGGTAACGTACGACAACTTGAGAATACGTGCCGCTGGCTAACTGTAATGATTACTGGTCGTGAAGTTTATCCGGAAGATTTACCTTCTGAGCTCAAACAAGTTCCATTGCAAAAGAATAGTGATTCTAGTCAACCGGCACCTTCTTTTGAGCGTATTTCTCTACACCATTGGGATGAACTACTAAATCAATGGGCTATTCAAAAGCTTAAAAATGGTGAAATGAAAATTTTGGATATTGCCACACCAATGTTTGAACGCACATTGATTAACGCAGCCTTGCAACAAACACGTGGACGCAAACGTCATGCAGCTGAATTATTGGGTTGGGGTCGCAATACTTTAACACGCAAGTTAAAAGAACTAGGAATGGATTCTGCAGATGATGACGAAGAAGATGAGCACAAGGTTACTCAAACTGAAGCCTAGAAGTCTCATTATTTAACTTGAGAGCGGTTAAGTCATTCTTAGCCGCTTTTTATCAATCAGATTTTTGATTAAAATATAATGTAAACATAAGGTTACATCACTAAATCTTTCCACAATTAACTCTAAGCTTATATTTTCTATTAGTTTATTTTTTTAATTAGCCACTTACTGTTCAGCATATGATCTAAAAAAATGGTTATGACCATCACTAAAGATAGTTTTGCTATACTAGATAAGCAAAGTCAGTTGTTGTTATTAAATTTTATGCATGATTCAGTCCTGGATTCACATCACCTTGCATGTGAGAAACCTCAAACACGCCGCGGTATTGAACGTCGTTTAGCTCTATTATTAAGCGCGACCGAGCTGTTCCTAGAGAAAGGATATGATGCTGTATCTCTCGATGATATTGTTAATCATGCAGGTGGCTCCAAGGCTTCTATTTATAAATATTTTGGCAATAAGGAAGGACTTTTTACGGCTATATGTGATCATAAACGTGAAATGTTTTTTAAAGATATTTGCATTCCATTCCAACCAGAGAAAAGCACTTTAAGAGAATATCTGATTCAAACACTTAATCGTGTGTATATTCATATTATTCAGCCCGAACATGTTGCATTTTTAAGACTTATTATTGAACAGACGGAATGTAACACTGTCCTCATACAATACTTATATGACAAATGGGTACATAATTTACAAAATACACTTACTCAAGCATTAGAGTTTGCGGATAAATCAGGCGAAATTACATGTAATTCTCCGTATTATTCTTCACTCATGTATTTTGGGATTTTACGAGATATTGAATGGCGTATGATTATGGGTATGCCAGCTCTTCCAGATGAGAAAGAAGCTTTTGATTACATTGAATATTGTGTAGATATTTTCTTAAAAGGCCATCATAAAGTCTAATTCTTTTGCATTTTAAAATGCTTATAGTATAGTAGACTTCTTTTTTCCCACATCCACCCAGCCAACAACAGATAATTGTTGTATTTCAAAACAATTATTATGGAGTAGCTACATGGCTCTAAGACATTTCCTGACTTTACGTGATCTATCCACTCTAGAACTTAATCGCATTTTAGAACGCGCAAGCGAGCTTAAAAAAATGCAACATGACAATAAGGTCTACCAGCCTTTTGTCGGTAAAGTATTGGGAATGATTTTTGAGAAATCAAGTACGCGTACACGTATCTCTTTTGAAGCAGGTATTAACCAATTTGGCGGTAGTGCGATTTTTTTATCGCCTCGTGACACACAATTAGGCCGTGGTGAACCAATCGAAGATTCTGCACGTGTAATTTCAAGTATGCTTGATATTGTGATGATTCGTACTTTTGGTCATGACATTGTTGAACGCTTTGCATCTTATTCAAAAGTTCCTGTAATTAACGGCTTAACTGATGATCATCATCCATGCCAGTTACTTGCTGACTTACAAACTTATATTGAACATCGCGACAGCATTGAAGGCAAAACCGTTGCTTGGATTGGTGATGGCAATAATATGTGTAATTCATATATTGAAGCTGCACACATGATGGGTTTCAAACTCAAAATTGCATCGCCAAAAGGATATGAACCTAAACCTGAATTTTTAGCGGAGTTTGGTCATTGCGTTGAGCTTTATGATAATGCGGAAGATGCAGCAGTAAATGCTGACCTTATTGTGACTGATGTATGGGCAAGTATGGGCCAAGAAGAAGAGCAAAAACTTCGTGAAAAAGCCTTTGCTGATTTCCAGGTTAACGAAAAATTAATGAGCCTTGCTCACCCAGACTGTTTATTCATGCACTGCTTACCTGCTCATCGCGGCGAAGAAATTTCTGAAACCATGCTCGATTATAAAAATGCAGTCGTATGGGATGAAGCAGAAAACCGTCTCCATGCTCAAAAAGCTTTAGTCGAATTTTTATTAAATGAAAATTTAAAGAAAGCTTAAATTTTGAGTTTAAAAAAACAGCATCTTTATGATGCTGTTTTTTATTTTATAAGACTTGTACTCTTCCAGTTAATTATTTTTAAAAATTTGATAACGTTGCCGAATATATAAGCAGGCTGTATTTCAACTATTCTCTAGAATCGTGTATAACATTCTACACAATAAGCTAAGCCTACTCTTGTAGAGTGCGATCATGACAACCCTTGAACAATCATTATCTCAAATTCCCGCATTTTCGATTATTCATGAACATTTATTTAGCTCGGCCCAGCCTTCTGCTGAACAACTAAAATTGATTAAAGAGTTTGGTTGTAGCACAGTCATTAACCTTGCTTTAACTAATGCTTCAAATCATCTTGAAAATGAAGACCGCATTTGTTTAGACCTAGGTTTAAATTATATTCATATTCCAATTGATTGGGAGATGCCTTCTGCTGAGCAGTGCTTATTAGTTTTAGATTTGATTGATCATTTAGTGCAAAATGAAATTATCTGGATACATTGCGCCAAAAATAAACGCGTAAGTTGCCTGATGTATGTCTATAGACAGTTTTATATGAATATGGATATGCTGACTTCTCAGGATTTATTGCACGAAATTTGGGAACCTAATGAGACTTGGACTGGACTCATTCATAGTATTACCTTACAGCTACAAGGCCGTAAGGCAACTTTAGAACTTCAACAGTCTTTGCAGCAGGCCGATCACTTGGTGTGATGAGAGACTAAAACAGTCGCTGTAGCCAAAATTCCTTCTTGACGACCGGTAAACCCAAGTTTTTCGGTTGTCGTTGCTTTAATACTAATTTGATTAATATCTACATTTAGAACGTCAGCAATGCTTTGACGCATTTCAAGATTATGCTTAGCTAATTTTGGACGCTCGCAAGCCACCGTAATATCGGCATTATTTAACTGATAACCACGGTCTAAGATCAATTGATAAACATGCTTTAACAATACTCGGCTATCTGCGCCTTTGTATTCTGGGTCAGTATCAGGAAAATGTTGTCCAATATCACCAAGCGCTAAAGCACCTAATAAAGCATCACATAGCGCATGAAGTACAACGTCACCGTCAGAGTGCGCTTTCAAACCATGTGTATGTGGAATTTGAATACCCGCCAATGTAACGAAGTTCCCCTCTTCAAAGGCATGTACATCCATTCCTTGTCCAATACGAATCTGAGCAACCATATAAATTATTACCTTCCATAAAAACTTAAGAAATCTTGTATTCAGCCGTTCTGTTTCGCTATAGTACACCTAGCAAAGTAGACTGAAAGTATAAGCGATCATGCTGTCTAATACTGATATGAATCAATTGAAAAGATTAAGTTTTGTCGTGACACTGAGTTGTTTATGTTCACCTCTTGTCTTTGCAGAATCAATAGACTGTTCCAATACTGGAGCTGAGCTTAAAATCTGTTCAAAAACATTTAGTGAATCAAGAAAAGAACTCAATAATAAATATCTTTCTGCATATTTAGTTACTGATGCCCCCTTACAGCTTTTACAGGATACACAAAAGTTATGGTCTAAACATACTCAGCAATGCAAGAGTAATACATGTATTCAACAACAGTTTGATTTACGTACTGATGACCTAAATTTTTATGCATCGCTTAAGCAAACGCTTACCCAGCATTATCTTAAGTTTGAGAATGGACATCTAGCAGCACAGCCTGTACACATTCAAGTCCATCAGCTCGCGAAAGATAAAATTAAGATTGAAGGGATAGCATACCGCAATCCAAATAACCGCAAAGAAACTCAAACGATCTCATTGATGGCCTATAGTTCACCTGAACAAAAAAGTGAAATTTTAGACAATGAGCACAACTGTAAATATCAGTTTAATTTTCAAAAAGCTTTACTTAACGTGAAAACCCAGCAAAAAGGCTGTGAACGTTTTAGCGGAATCTACCGCTTATATGACTAACGCTTAAAAATAAAAGCCAGTGTTTGAACACTGGCTTTTTACTTTCTACGCTGGATATTTTTGCGCTATATCCTGACCGACTAAAACTGCGGTTGCCGCAGACAAAGTCCAACCTAAATGCCCATGCCCTGTATTATAAAAAACACGAGGTTGTTTAGATTGCTTAACAACAGGCAGCATATTCGGCATCATAGGTCTTAACCCTGCCCAAGGCACCACATGCTCAGTTGAAATATCAAAGTTACGATTAACCCAATTCACTAATGGTTGAATACGATCAGCCCGTATGTCGCGGTTATAGCCATTAAACTCAGCAGTCCCTGCCACACGCAGTCGATCTTTACCTAAACGAGAAGTCACAATTTTTGCACTTTCATCTAACAAGCTCACCCAAGGAGCATTCTTTACACTGTGCTCATCTTTTAATTGTACGGTAATTGAATAACCTTTTACTGGATACACATTTACTCGCTCACCAATCATATCGGCAAGTTGATAACTCCCTACACCACCACAAACTACAAGTACATCACCTTCTAGCTGAATGTTGTCGGACTCAACCAAATAAGGATGCTCAGCACTTGGCTGACAAGTTACGACTACTTTGTCTGCGCTGCACTTAATATCCATAACTTCTAGACCGAACTTATATTGAACGCCATATTGTTTAGTCTTCTCAGCTAAAGAGGTTGAATATTTATGAATATCACCCGTCGCATCACTTGGTGTGTAATAGCCACCGAAATAGTCACCCGTCAAAGATGGTTCTATTGTTTTCATTTCATCAGGTGAAACCGAATAGCGCTCCAATGTACCTTTGTTCAATACATTATTAACTTGTTTAGCAATTTCGTAGTCAGCCTTACTGTGATACATATGGAGAATTCCACGTTTCTCCAAATCAAACTCAAGCTGCTCTTTTTCAGCTACTTCAAATAAACGCTTACGAGCGAGCAATGCCAAACGGACCGTCTCAATCGTATTCGCCTCATAGTTTTTAATATGTGATAGAAATTCAACTAGCCAACTATACTTATGCAAACTAAATGAAGGATTCAACAATAGAGGAGCATCTTTTTGTCTCATCCATTTAAAGCCTTTAATCACGGTAGCTTTTTGGTTCCATACTTCGGCGTTACAAGCCGATAATTGCCCTCCATTGGCAAATGATGTTTCCATTGCAGGATATAAATGTCGATCAATCACTGTGACTTGATAACCCAGTTGCGATAACTCATAAGCAGAGGTAACCCCTGTGATTCCCGCACCTATCACAATAACATGTGGCATAACAGACTCCTCAGAAATGCAAAACATTTCATCAGTACAGCCCATCTGTCATTGGTACCTGAGAGTTTCGACCCCAACGTTACCTTTTAACGTTTAGATCTTCCCCTTCGGTGAGTTTATAATTTATAAGTTATTGTTTTCCATTCTTATAAATCTAAGCTTCTCTCCAGATTTTTTAATTATTACAGTCCTTTTGCCTGAGAGTTTCCGGGCTTGTTGCTCCTTCGGCGGGTTCTTAATGAACCTCTCTCCCGCAATAATTTTGTATTTATATAAGCAATGTATCTGCCACATTAGAAAAAACGCATTCTTTTCTTGTAAACTTTTGTATAAGCAATCTTAAAAATATAAGCTATTGATTTAATTAATAATAAAAAAGGTGAATTTTTATAAATTCACCTTTTGCACTAAAATTAGAGTTTTCCGTTGAGCACTTGGTCTGAAACCGTACCCTTCCATTGCTCACGCAAGGTTGGTAAGTAGAATTTTTCACCAATAGTGACCAGCTCAGCATCAATCAATGCATGAACTTCGTGCATAAAAATATAATCCAAAGCAACTAAAGAAAGCTGATGATTTTTTTGCGCTGTTTTCTTACGTTTTACCTGTGCTTGTTTCACTAGCTCATTTGCAAAGTTTTTATCTTTATAAGCAGTGATTGCATTTAAACGAAGCTCAATCACACCCCATCCCGCTAATAGCTTTTTAAAGACTTCAAAATCTTTTGAGGTTGATTCCCACGTTACGTTTTCTAAATCATTATCTTCAGGTAAAACTGGTAATAATAAATCCGCTGTACTTGGGAAAATCTTTTTAAGATTTAACAGAAACTTAACCGGCTGATCACTAGGATAATCATTAAATTGCACGTGTTGTTGGGTATCTGTCAAATAAATAGAGAGCATTCAAAAATCCTTAACTAAGCAGCTGTTTTTAATAATTTTATCTCTAACTTTGCGAAATAAATGCAAAACAAAAAACAATATAAAAACAGGACAAGGTGGGCATTTTAACAATTATGACGGCTTATTCAACGCCAATTCGCCATTAATTAGTGAAAGTTTCAACCTTCTTGATAAAAAGCTCTCCGAAGAGAGCTTAATTTTACATAGGATAATTAAAAATCTACTGCAATTCCTGATTTTGACTAACCTTGATATTGATCAACTTTATGGTTTGGTTGATCTACAAGCAATTCAATAAAAGATGGAATAGATGTAGTGTTAAGCAGATAAGGATTAAACTCATCAACATGATGATGATGAAAGAATTCTTTTATTTTCGTGTTAATGGGAGCAAATTTCATACTCCAATGTTTAAATAGACGTTGTTCGGATGGTTCTGAAAAGATGATTTCACAGTTCTGATGTCTCGAATCTTTCAAAATTAATTTATAAAATAGCGATTCGACTTGTTCTTTCTCACCTTCTAAATACTGTAAGAAGTATCCATTACCATAGAAAAGTACTCCTGTAATATCATTATGTGAGTTGAATTTGACTGCTTCAGTGAGAATATCAATTAAATCTTGTTTTATTTGACTATGTTCACTATTGGTTTTACTTGCATACATAAAGCCTATTAAACTCATAGCGATACTCGAAGATAGATTTCACTGTACATTCTGACATTTGCACACATTTCTTACAATGTAACCTAATTAAAACCTTGTATTTCAAAAGTAAAGATTATTTTCTTTTTGAAAATGACAAACTTTAACAACCCGAAATCTTTTGTAAATTAATGCCAACTTAACAAGTTAATCAGACGCTATTAATTTTAGTACAATTGAAAATTGTTTTTAATGCGTGGATGTCTAATGGAGAATCATGAAGTTATTCTTCAAGATGAACATCATAAACAGTTTAAAATTGTCAAAGTTCAAGATGTTCGTTTTGATAAGAATACCCTTAACAATAGCTATCAATGGTTATGGATATTTGATCATAGTTCGGAGTTTTTCCCATTTGAGTTATGGGATGAGCTTGATCATGCAACTGTTCATCAAAAAATCAAACTTGGCAATCAAGTTTTCAAGATTATCAAGATTCTGACGAAGAAAACGAAAGTTAGGCCCTCATGAAAGATAAGTACTTAACCAAGTTAAAATCACTAAAACCAATGCTTTCGGCTGTTCAATCGGAATCATATGGCCCGTATTTTTAATTATCTCAAGCTTTGCATGTGGCAATTGATCTAATAATTCTATGGCTTCTTCCTTGGAGCGGAGCTGGTCGTCAGCACCAGAAATAATTAAAGTTGGACATGCGATCTTACTCATATCATAAGAGCTTCTATCTAACATCGATTGTTTTACGAACTCTTTATAACCCAAAGCTTTCCCCATCTCCTGGATTCTTTTTACAAGAGTACGATTCTGCACATTTAATGGATGAAGTGTTTTTTCAATTGATATTGAGCTTAGCCCATGGAAAGTTTTCTCAGAATTAAGTTTAATTGCGGTTAACTTTTGATTTTTCTGCTCTTCTGTATCTGAACGTAATGAAGAGGCTATTAAAACAAGCGCCTTAACTTTTTCAGGAAATTGCTCCACTATAGATCTCGCAATGTATCCTCCAAGTGAGAATCCAATTAGTACAAAGCTCTCAGGCGCATTTTTAACAATATTCTGAGCAATTTCTTTGATTGTTTGCCCTTGTTTTAAAGTAGCTCGAGATATATTCCACTCTTTAGGCATTTCATCTATGAGTTCATTCCAGAGAGATTCATCAAGCATATAACCAGGAATTAAAACAACTGAAATTGGCTTTTGATTCATAAGTTTTTTAATACCTTACTTGTAAATTATAGCTAACAGCATTTTATGCTAATAAAAAATCTATAATTAGAATATTGAAGTAAAAAATAAAATCACTATATAAATTAAACAGAAATAACTGTGGAAGCACGCCAGACTAAAACATTCCCTTTTTATGCTTGAGAAGGAGGTACATATGAAAGTTAGAGCATCACGTACGTATTCCGCTTCAGCAAATAATTATTTTATTTCTAAGGAATATGATTGTACTGTTATACCTGTAAAAGGAATGTGTTTTATAGACTCTGGTTTAACTGAAAGTGGAGTGATTGAACCAGTAGAGATTATTGAAGTGACTATAGAACCAGAATCTAACTCGTATCATGTTCTTTTAGCACGCGATATACATGAGTACGAAAAAGAAGAGCTAAAAAAGAAGTTTGAAGCTATGAAATCTCATGGTTGGGAATACATAGACGGCTTACTTTGATATTTTCAAATTTTAAGATACAAGCTAAATCCTCCCCCCCCAAAAGAGCCCTCCTTTGAGGGCTTTTATATAAATATTAGCGCGTACACTTTTATTAATGATTTATCTGTACAAACAGATAACCGAGTGCACAGCATATTGTATTCTTAAAGATTTTAAATATATTTAGCTAAGAAGTTTATTCACATTCTTTTCAATTAATTTTTTGCTGTGGTTATTAAGTATATAAAAGTATCCAATCAATCCAAAGAATATGACTGCATAAATTATGACAATCCATATATATTTAAATATGTTATCGAATAACATATGATTTATGACATCTACATCAATATTGATACCAAAGTTATGTACATATCGACTTAAGAATAATGCAATACAATAAATCAATATTGGAACCGCAAGAACTCCTGTCCATATATTAATTTTATTTTTCTTAATTTCTAGTTTTTCAAAATCATCTTCTCCAAAATATTTTTCAACTTCAATAACTTGCTTATTCAAATCATCTTTTAATGATATAGGTAATCTGTTGTCTTTAATATGATATTGAATGTTTTTCAAGATTTCTGCACTTTCTAGTGCTTCACCTAAAATTGTTAAATTTCCCATAGAAAAACCAGAATATAATCAGTAAAACTATGGATTTTAAGGTAAATTTTGTGATTAAAAGCACTTTTTAACACAAAAGTAATAAATTGAGCTGAATTACAAAACATTCAAAAGAAATACGAGAAGCCGAAAATGTTCCAAAGATTACTAAACATAGCTTCCTCTCACTATATTTCTCAATTTTTTAAACACTATGAGAACGACTGAACTTTTATCCTGAACTATAAGATTATCAAAAGCCAAGTTTTCATAGGAGTTAAGTATTCGAATTATTAAAATAAAAAGGCACTTTCGCAATAGCTCCAAAGTGCCTTTCTATTGATTGAGATTCTAAAAATATCTTTATTTTTAGATAGATTACTTACTATTTGGTGAAACCATCTTTTCAGGTTTAACTACTTCGTCAAATTGTTCCGCTGTAACCAAACCAAGCTCAACAGCGACCTGCTTCAACGTTTTATTTTCTTTATAAGCAGTCTTTGCAACTTTTGCAGAATTTTCATAGCCGATTACTGGATTTAAAGCTGTAACTAGCATCAGAGAATTATGCAAGAAGTGATTAATCTTATCGCGATTAGGCTCAATTCCCACCGCGCAGTGATCATTAAAGCTATTACATGCATCACCAAGTAACTGAATAGATTGCAATAAGTTATAAGCAATCACTGGCATAAAGACGTTTAATTCAAAGTTACCTGAAGCACCTGCTACGTTAATGGTCGTATCATTTCCAAGCACTTGCGCAACAACCATGGTCATTGCTTCACTTTGTGTTGGGTTTACTTTCCCAGGCATAATGCTTGAACCAGGCTCATTTTCTGGAATACGGATTTCACCAAAACCGCAACGAGGTCCACTTGCCAACCACCGAATATCATTCGCGATTTTGTTTAAGCTTACAGCCAAAGTTTTTAATGCACCTGATGCAAAAACAGCGGCGTCCCGTCCTGCTAGAGCTTCAAATTTATTGGGTGCAGTTACAAAAGGTAAACCTGTAAGTAGTGCAAGCTGAGCTGCTGCTTTTATTGCATAGTCAGGATGTGCATTTAATCCTGTACCTACCGCTGTGCCACCTAATGGCAACTCATATAAGCCACTCAAAGCTTGTTGTAGTCGAACCAATCCATGCTCAAGCTGTGATACGTAACCACTAAATTCTTGACCTAAGGTTAATGGAGTAGCATCTTGCAAATGGGTACGGCCAATTTTAACAATATCCTGAAACTCATCTGACTTTTTTTGCAAAGTCGCTTTAAGCTGCTCTACAGCAGGAATGAGCAACTCGTTAATTTGCAAACTTGCTGCCACGTGAATGGCCGTTGGAAAGGAGTCGTTTGTTGATTGAGCACGATTAACGTGATCATTTGGATGTACTGGTTTTTGGGCACCTAAGGCTTGCCCTAATTTCTGGTTTGCAATATTGGCAATCACTTCATTGCAGTTCATGTTACTTTGCGTACCAGAACCTGTTTGCCAGACAACTAAAGGAAATTGGGAATCCCACTTGCCATCAATTACCTCTTCAGCAGCACCCACAATATATTGACTCAAATCTTGTGGTAGTTGTTCAAGTTCAGCATTGGTTATTGCAGCAGCCTTTTTTACCAAACCCATCGCTCGAATCATGGCACGGGGTAATCGTTCCTGCCCGATTTTAAAGTTCTGTAAGCTGCGTTGAGTCTGTGCCCCCCACAATGCTTCATTTGGAACTTCAATCTCACCCATAGTGTCATGTTCAATTCGTGTTTGCATAGAAACCTCGGTTATCTCAATAAAGAACTCACGGGCTGAAGCAAGTGTTTGCTCTGGCTAGTTAATTTTGAATATCGTACTCAAGCATACCAGTATTGTAAATAAGAATCATTATCTCATCTTCCATTTAAAGTATTTTGATAAAAGCGCCATTCATCTTCGATCATTTGTTTTAATGGGCGCTTCGGTGTCCATTGCAATAAGGTTTTTGCTTTCTCAATATTAGCGCCAACTTGATCTAACTCGACATGTTTATAAATTGCTGATTGTGTAGGAACTTCAGCTTTAGTAACTTGTGAAATTTCATCGAGTAATTGACGAATTGAATAAACTTGGTCATGTGCAATATTAAATGCTTCACAACAATGCGTTTGTTCACGCAGCCAATGTAAGCTCGCAATGACGGCTTCACATAAATCTAAAACATGTAAAAAACTACGTTCAGTCGTATGATCTGACGTTTCAGCTTGATTTTGTAATTCAATTAAATCACGTTGCATTGCTGCGACTTGCATCGCAAGCGGAACAATATTTTTAGGGAGCTGAGCGACATACTCTCCGAGTACCCCATGTTCAAATGCACCTACGATATTAGACAATCGTAAAATCGCAATTTTCCACTCATGGTCAATTTTATAAGTATCACGGATAATTTCTTCAATCATCTGTTGAGACTTAATGTAGGGATTAGGATAAGCATAATTAAATTCTTCTGTTTCGCTCAATTGCAAACCAGATTTCCCATAAGCTGCAAGGCTAGACAGATGAATGAAGTGACGAACACCCGTACGTTGCATAGCACGTAGTAAACTCATGATGCAGCTAACATTATCATTATAATATTCAAGAGGTTTAAGGTTAGATTCTTCAATTGATTTAAATCCGGCAGTATGAATAACTGCATCAATTGAATATTGCTCAAACACCTTATTCAGCGCTGGTGTATTGCGTACATCAAGTTTGACAAATGGAACGTACATACCAGAAATAAATTCTAGCCGCTCCAAAGTTTGCAAGGTTGAATTAGCCAAATTATCGACGATTACCACCTCTTGCCCTTGAGCCATTAGACTCAACGCAATGTGTGAACCGATAAAGCCTAAACCACCTGTCACTAAAATCATTGTATACTTACCTTTCTCTTAATGTATCTACGCCCATTTAGACGTATGACCATAGTGAATTCTCAATGAGTACATTACTACTAATTACCTCTGCTCCTACTTCCATTCATGCTTGGCATGCGTTAGGACTTGCTCAGGCACTCAAAAGTAAAAATGAAGACTTCCGTGTATTCTTTTACCAAGATGGCGTGCAGGTTGCTAATGATTTTCAATGGGTTCCTGACGACCAGCGTAATTTAACGCATGAATGGCAAAAGCTTGCGATTCGTCTTCCTGTTTGTGTGAGTGCTGCCCTCGCTCGTGGTATTACAGATGCAGAAAATGCCAGTCGTCATCACCTTACTCATCACAACCTTGCCAAAGACTTTGAACTTGTCGGGTTAGGTGAACTTGCTGATGCAGTACAGTCAGCATCTCGTCTTATTCAATTTTAAGTTACTTTGTTTGCTTAGATTGTTGCTTTTAAAAGGTATATTGTGTGAAATCTGTACTCGTCATTTTAAGCCAAGCCAATTTAACCAGTCTTCAAATCAATGAAAGCCTTTCTGCTACTATGGTTTTAGCAACCTTTGGCTCACCAGTCAAAGTATTATTGAAAGATGCTGCTCTTAGTCTTTTGCAAAATGATTTGAGCTTTGATCAGTTTCGTCAGGCTTTCAAAGTGGCCTCAAATATGGTCGAAAGTTTTGAGTTCTACGACTTGAGCCCTATTCTGATTGAATGTAAAAATCAGCAGCATCCTCTTGTACAAAAAACCGAACAAGAAATTGAATTCGTTCAGTTGAATGCTGAGTTTATTCAATCTTTTGATCATGTTCTATATTGGTAGATAAAGGTGTAAGTTTAATGAATCCGTCAACACTTTATCTTGTGCAATCTTCTTACCATGCTACACCTAAGATTATTGATGAATTACGCAATCTTTTTCAGGTAGGTGACCAAATTGTTTTTATGGGTGATGCAACTGCACACCTTTCTGCTGAAATGATTCAACCATTTGAATCTGTTTCATGTTTAAGCATCGAAAAAGAGTTAATCGATACGGATACTTTAGCTCAGGTGAAGGTATTAGATTATGATCAATTTGCTGATCTAGTTTTAACGTTTAATCGCTGTATTTCTCTTAAATAATTATTTAGGCTGGTTTCATGAATTTAGAATTAGACCAAGATGGTCATTTGGTTGATTACACAATCTGGAATCCTGAAGTTGCGCAAGAACTTGCCAAATCGCTTGATCTTGAACTCACCGATTGGCATTTTGAAGTTTTAGCAGCTGTACGTCAGTTTTATCAGCAATTTGGACACTCTCCAGCAACTCGCCCGCTGATTAAATTTTTAATGAAAACGGTCAGTCCAGAGATTAATAATGCAGTTTTACAGCAACAATTTAATACTGGTTTAGTGGCGCGTCATTTAAGTCGTTTAGCAGGGATTCCTAAACCAGCAAATTGTTTATAAGATTAAGTAAATTTCTTGGCAGCAGCGACGCATAAAATTGTTGCTGCTGTAACCACCAACATTGACCAACTTACTTGTTCGTGTAACAAGACCGCAGCAATACCTAATCCCATTAAAGGTTGCAAGAGTTGTAGTTGGCTAATCGCAGCAATTCCTCCTTGCGCAAGCCCTTTGTACCAAAAGAAGAAACCAATCAGCATACTAAATAAAGACACATAAATAAGACCTACTAAAGCTGATGTAGATATGTTCTGAAATGAAGCTGGCATATAGAAAATAGTCAGAAATAGCATAAAAGGTAGTGACAAAATAAGCGCCCAACAAATGACCTGCCATCCACCAATTTTTTTTGAAAGTACACCGCCTTCTGCATAGCCAAAGCCACAAAAAATGATCGCCATCAACATATAAAAGTCTCCTATCCCAAGTGAGGTATCACCAGAAATCAAAAACATATAAGTGAAGACAACCGCACTCCCTAAGACTGCAAATATCCAGAAAAATTGATTCGGTTTTTCACCGCCTCTCAACACAGCAAATATTGCAGTTGCGAGAGGTAAAAGGCTAACAAAAACGATTGAATGAGCTGCATTCATGTATTGCAGAGCAAGCGCTGTAAATAGAGGAAAACCTATCACCACGCCTAAAGAAACGATGGCAAGAGGCAACCAATCTTGCTTGGCTGGTTTTTTTTGTTTTAAAACCAAAATAAGAATAAGGCCTAAAATACCTGCAATTGCCGCACGTGCCGCAGTTAGAAAACCAGGATCGAAACCCATTACGGCTACACGTGTTGCTGGTAGTGATCCCGCAAAAATAGCCACGCCAATAAAACCATTCACCCAGCCATTCATAAACCTAGTCATAATTTACTCCGTTACTATACGAATAATTTAAGCTGTGCTAAGGTGAATAAACCAGATACAAAGCAGTACAATTTAAAAGAACTGTAATGTATTAATAACCAATACAGTTCGGATTGTAAGTCAGTGAACCAGAACAAAACCAAAATTGAAATTGTCATTTCAGAGATTGAGCGACAAATAAAAAATCGGTCTTTATTGCCGGGAGCACGCTTGCCTTCTGTTCGTAAGTTAGCAAATAACCTTGGATTTTCTGTATCAACAGTTGTAGAAGCCTATGAAAGATTAATTGCTCTAGGCAAAATCGAATCAAGAACTGGATCTGGTTTTTATATTGTTGGTCCGCTTGCCCCTCTTTCTTTAAGCGAATTAGGCCCTAAATTAGATCGCTCAGTCGATCCATTATGGATTTCACGTCAATCTTTAGAAGCAAAAGCAGATGTTTTTAAACCCGGCTGCGGTTGGTTACCTGATGACTGGATGCCATTAGATAGTATTCGTAAAGCATTAAGGTCGGCTGCAAGAAGCCCAGATGATTGTTTGATGGGTTATTCAACGCCATTAGGATTACCAGCTCTACGTGATTTACTGGCAAGACGCGCTCAAGCAAAAGGTATCAATGCAAATCTTAATCAAGTGCTTTTAACAGACTCTGGAACTCAAGCAATTGATTTAGTAGGCCGATTTTTACTAAAGCCCGATGATGTCGTTTTGATTGATGATCCTTGTTATTTTAACTTTCATGCATTACTTAAGGTTCACCAAGTCAAGGTTATTGGTGTTCCCTACACACCAACAGGTCCTGACTTAGAAGCATTTAAAGAAGCAATTGAAACTTATAATCCACGTCTTTATATCACCAACTCAGGAATTCATAATCCAACTGGCGCAGTACTTTCTCTTTCTACGGCGCATCAATTATTAAAACTTATTGAACAATCAAATTTGATTGTTGTTGAGGATGATATTTTCTCTGATTTTGAATATAGCCCTGCTCCTCGGCTTGCTGCTTTGGATAATCTTTCTCGTGTAATCTTTATTGGAAGTTTTTCTAAAACGTTATCCGCATCTATTCGTTGTGGCTATATTATCGCTAAACCAGAATGGATTGATCAGCTCACTGACCTGAAAATTGCCACAAGCTTTTCTCACAATGGCGTATCAGCTGAAGTTTTATTAAGTGCTTTAACAGATGGGTCTTATCGTAAACATATAGAATTATTAAAGGTCCGATTAGCAAAAGCAATGCACGATACCATTACTCAGTTAGAACCTTTGGGTATAAAACCATGGATTAAGCCTCAAGCGGGAATTTTTGTTTGGTGTCATTTGCCAAAGGGAGTTGAAGCTTCAGAAATTGCAAAATATTGTATTAATCATCAGGTTATTCTTGCACCAGGAAACGCGTTTAGCCAAGCTTCCAATGCTGGCCAATTCATCCGCTTTAATGTAACACAGTCAAATCATGACCATATCTATAAGACTCTAGCTGATGCAATTCAACAAGAGTCTTAGTTGGCAATAAGAGAAATTAAGCTTGTTTCTGTTTTTGCTGCATATATGCAAAATAACCCGGCCCAGCTGAAACCTGAACTTGTTTTGCATGTAAAGGTTCACGGCAAACCGAACATACCATGACTGGTTCAAATTTATGGCCACATGTTTTATGACGATATTCTAAAGGTTTGCCTAAGCCTTGATCCATCCATTTGTCTGCCCAATTCGCCATAGACAAAATAATTGGATAAAGTTCAAAACCTTTATCAGTCAATTTATATTCAAAGCGTTCCTGACGATCAAAATAAGGAGATTTGACTAAAATTTCATATTCAACCAACCGCTTTAAACGATCCGAAAGGACATGACGAGTGACACCTAATGACTTTTGAAAATCGTCAAAACGGCGTATTCCCATAAAAGCATTACGTAATATTAGCATCGTCCATCGATCGCCAATCACTGATAGCATACGAGCAACCGAACAAGGTTGATCACCGATGTCGTCCCATTTCATCTTTATGCATTCCTCGATATTTCCTAGCCTAATGGCCCTATTGTTTATACCCTAAACCACTTAGCACGATTTATGCAAGATTCATTATTAAAATAACTTCTTATCAAGCTTATGAAAGAATTTTCATTATAAAAAATTAAAAGTTATTATTTAAAATTGCTTAATAAATATAACTCACTCAATTATATAGTGAGTTATATTTATCATTACTGGTTATTAATTTGAAATAAATACGCCCTTCAAAATATGACCTGCTTCTAATTTCACACTTGCCGGAATTCGCACCAGACAATTGGCCTGCATTAAATTACTGAGCATGTGTGATTGCTGTTTTGCCAGACTTTTAACTTTAAGTTGTCCATTGTCAAAATAAGCATGCATTCTTAGAAAACGTTCACGCGCATCTTCTTTTAAATCATGATCTAAAATTGCACTAAACCATTCTGGCCCTGCTTGATTTCCCTGCAAAGTGTCAAGCAATGCTTTACCGTAAACCTGCATAGAGACATAGACCGCAGCCGGATTACCCGGTAACCCAAGCAAATAACAACGATGATCTTTTTCCGTGTGAGAATATTCAGCAAAAAAGAGTGGCTTACCCGGCTTTTGTTTAACTTTCCAAAAGATTTGTTCAAAGCCAGTCTCAAAAGCGCATGGCCGAACAAAGTCATAATCACCTACTGACACTCCGCCTGTGGTTATAATGACATCATGACTATCTTTTAACTTATTAAAGTAATGCGTGACTTGCACCGCCTCATCTGCCACATGAATGAGTTCAACCTCTAAGCCGTAATCTTCAAACCAAGCTTTTAGTAATGGACCATTTGCATCAAAGATTTTACCTTCTGCAAGATCTTCAGCTTTTTCGGCAACTTCATCACCAGTGACTAAAACAGCAACTTTCGGCGCACGGTAAACGTCAACCGTTTGTACACCCGCCATACTTAAGGCAGCCAAGCTTCCAATATTTAAGAACTGTCCTACTTGAGCAAGTAACTGCCCTTGTTGGATTTCTTCTCCGGTAAAACGGATATCGGCTTTAGGGCGAATATGTTCAGTTAACAAAATTTCTTGTGCTGACACGACCTCTACTATTTCTTGCCTCGCAACATGCGTTGTGCCTTCAGGAATTTTGCCACCAGTAAATATACGAATTGCCTGTCCTTCACTCAGAATGTCATGACTTTCGCTTCCAGCACGAATCTCGCCAGTAACCTGAAACTTTTGGTTATTTAAATCATCTACATGGCTACAAAGTGCATAGCCATCCACAGCACTTTGAGAAAAGCTTGGTAGGTTAATTTCTGAATAAATTTCTTTAGCAAGACACCTACTTAGGCTATTTTGAAGAGGTTGCTGAATTGAACCTAATTTTTTAGGTCGGTTACTAATCAGCTCAATTGCTTCATCTACGCTAATCAATCCATGTTCTGCACCACAACCAGTCATTACTCATAGCCTCCCGGATGTGGTAGATCACGGCAAACATCAAAAATATGCACTAAGGCAGGTAAAATAGCAGCCATTGATTCGCTTGCTCCACCACGGCTTCCCGGTAAAGTCACCACTAAAGAGCGATCAATAAAACCAGCTACTCCACGCGACATTGCAGCATATGGCGTGCGTTTTTGTCCAAATGAACGCGCAGCTTCCATTAAGCCATCTAGCTTACGCTCAAGAAGTGGTTCTAGCGTATCAACTGTAATGTCACGCTTACCAATTCCTGTTCCACCAACCGTCATAATGCAAGCATATGATTTGCTCAACTCAAGCACTAAGTTTTTTAAAGTATCCGCTTCATCTGGCAAAATTTGGTAATGAATTGGATCGAATCCTGCTTCGGTTAAAGTTTCAACCACAGATTTTCCGGCAGTATCGGGCTTTCTACCCGCTGCGACGGTGTCGGACAACACAATAACCGCAGCCGAAACGGGTTGACGAAGAACTCGCTTAAAGTGTGATTTCCCACCTTTTTTCTTAAGCAATTTACATTGATCCATCCAGAGCTCTTCTGGTTCACAATGTGGTTTTAACATGTCGTAAATGGTTAAGCCGGCAAGACTTGCAGCCGTTAAAGCTTCCATTTCTACGCCAGTTGGACCAATGGTTTCAACTACGGCAATGATCTTTACAAAATCATGTTCTAGTTCATATTCAATATCTGCCCGATAAATCGGCAGTGGATGACATAAAGGAATCAGCTCATCAGTACGTTTTGCTGCCAAAATTCCTGCAACACGTGCGGTTTTTAATGCATCCCCTTTTTCGGTATTCCCTTGTCTTAATAATTCAATACAGTGCGATGGTGCATATAAAATTGCTTGTGCTTCAGCAACACGATAACTCTCTGGCTTCATTCCTACGTTTTTCATTATTTATCCTAGTCTTGCTTATTTCAGTGTGAGTGCTCATGGCCGGCATGATGATGGTGATGTTTGTGGTCGTGCGGTGCATCCTTACGAATACAACAGCCCTCTACATAATGACTTGTGCCATCTGTAAAAAACTCTTCTTTAAAGACAGGTACTTCATGCTTTACCCGTTCGACCGCTTCCTCACATGCCTGAAAAGCTTCACGGCGATGGGCTGCATACGCAATTGCAATAATGGCTGTTTCACCGACATCCAGATATCCAATTCGATGAACCACTCGCACATAAGATACCTGATACTTTTTCTCAATTTCCAGTTCAATTTCACGTATCATTTTTTCAGAAAGCGGTTTATACGAGGTATATTTTAGTGCTTTAACAGCTTTACCTTCATGATGGTTACGAACCGTACCCATAAAAATATCGATACCACCACATTCTGGAAAAGATTGAATCGGATCAAAGATATCTAGGCTTAAAGCCTGCTCTTGAATACGTGCAAAATCTCGCATGACTTACCCTCCTGCAACTGGTGATAATAAAACCAAAGTACATGGCTGATTTAAGGCAGATTGCCTGGTTATGACATTATCGCCAATAGCGCATGCACATTTTTCCATGGCCTGTGTACATTCTGGATGCAATGAAACAATTTCATCTAAGACATCTTTAACTAAAATATCGGTGGGGAAAACTAACGAAAGATTTTGTGGAAGCAATTTTTCAATTGCACCAAATGATTCGATTTTAATTTGGATAGATTGCTGCATTTATCCCCCAAGCATATGCATACTGATTTTACGGGTTTGTTGATGTTGTAAGGCATGAAAGCCTTTAGCTTTATGCCAAATATAAGGATGGACCAAATTCTTTAAATTTTGGATATACATGTCGTATTCCGGTGTACGTTGTTTACTTACCAGCGTTTGAAGCTGTGGCTTAATATTTAAACCCTGCGGGGCAAAGAGACAGTTATAGAGTTCACCTTGTGCCGTTAGTCGTATACGGTCACATTGATGGCAAAATGAATGAGTAATGGTAGAAATGATGCCTAGCGCGTAGCTATTGTTAAGTAAATATTGGCGTGCTGGCTCATGTTGCTGCTCAATCACTTGTACTGAATAATGTGGTTGCAACGCTTGTAAAATTTCAGCTTCACTCACCACATCTCTATTTGACCAAAGTGCATCACCATCAAGTGGCATAAATTCAATAAAACGTAGCGGAATATGATTGGCGATAGACCATTTCACCATCGGTAGGATTTGATCGTCATTTTTATCTTTCATTAACACGCAGTTAATTTTAAAAGGTAGCCCTGCATCTTTTGCAGCTTGAATACCCTCAAGAACTGGTTCTAACTTTTTCTTAGTGAGCTCTTTAAATTGAATCGGATCTAGGCTATCTAGACTAATATTTAAATCATCTAGACCAGCATCTTTTAATTGCTGAGCGTATTTTGCAAGATAATGTCCATTGGTGGTCATTGAAATGCGTTTTAGACCTAATGCTTTTAAAGCTTGTAAATCGCGAACGAAATGAACAATACCTTGACGCATTAATGGTTCACCACCCGTAATACGGATGCTTTCAATACCTTGTTGCACCATAAAACTGCAAAATTGAATGAGCGCCTCAAAACTAAGCAAATCTTGTTTATTTAGCCATTCAGGATGTTCAGGCATGCAATACACACACTTAAAATTACAGCGATCAGTTACTGAAATACGTAACTTTCGCTTGATGCGCCCATATTGATCTTGCAAAAGCATTGGCGCAGTTTCAGAGTGATATTGTTTCATTATTTGCACTCATATCGAGAACAGTTCAAATATTGCAAGCACTGATTATGAGCAATTAAACTTTTAAAATTGCGCCTTAGTAGTGCTTTGATCTTTATTGCAAAATTTGTTCCAATTCTATTTATCATCCATAACTTTTTGGGCTGTATTTGAAATTTCGACCGTACCGTTTTAGCTCAAACTTTAAAGCTTTATAAAATCAGTGCGGCGTCAACCTTTTATATGCCCTACTTTATTTCTAGCACTTTTCTAAACGGATGGGTACATATTTATGGTACGGTGTTTTAGATAAAGAGTCACAATGCTCACCAGAAATGAGCATGTTTAATTGTGGTCCAATAGGTCCTCCACCTTGAAAGCGCATGCCATAACCATGTGGAAGCGAAACAACTCCTTTTCGCATTCCCTCATCAAAATCTACAGTAACCTGAATTTCTCCATGTTGTGAGATACATTTGATTTGATCACCCACAGCCACACTTAAGGCTTCTGCATCTTCAGGATGAATTCGTAAAGCTCCTTCAGCATCTACTTTTCGCCAAGCTGGATCACGGTAAATTTGATTGGCGTTATAGCTACGTCGCTCACCTGATAAAAGTATGAATGGAAATTCTTCAACATTAACGTTATGGCTTTTCAATCTTGCGAGCTCATTTAACATCTCTGGAATAGCTAGACGTATTTTCTTATCTTTATAAGCTACCAGTTTCCAGACTTCATCATATTCATGTTGCGATAACACCATACCTGACCGCTGCTTTAAAATTTGTTCAAATAAATGAACACCTAAAGTTAAAGGGTTACCTTTGTAACCTGCACGGCGTACCGCTTTTGTGTGTAAAACAGCATATTGAATCGACAGTGGTAATAAAAAAGCAACTGAACCAGCTGATTTTTCTAAGTGTTTACCTAAAGTGCGATAGAGAATTGAGGCTGCAAAAGGAATGTATTTTTTATTTCGTGCAAAAGTAAGTCCCAATGCCAACAAGTAAGGTAAATAGGCTGTTTTTTTCGAGTCGACCGCAGCTATTTTTTCTAAAATTGGAAAGCGTTTTGGAATCACCTGCATGGCTTCAAGTAATCGTGTATAAATTTCTGCCTCTGGCAAAGTATTCGTTTGAGCGGCCAATACAGGATGACGTAGGTGAAAACCATTTTTAGGAAATTCCAAATTAAAACCAGTAAATTCCCATTTTTCAAACTGGGTATGCGCTGGCAAAATGTAGTCCGCAAGCCTAGCGGTTTCTGTCATCGCAACATCCACCACAACCAACAAATCTAATGCTTTAAATGCTTCCTCATAAGCTGGTGTATCAGGATAAGTTAATAGTGGATTACAACTATCTACAAACACAGCACGAACTCGCTTTTCCCCTGCTTTTAAGATTTCATCGGGTAAAATATTAGGCGGGAAAAACCCAGAAATGGGGAACATTTTATGGTAAACACTCCGTCTATATTTCGGCTTTCTTTCATCTGTATCACTTAAGATTGGAATAAACATGGTATGTAAATTATTGGTACCCTGCTTTCCAAAGTTTCCAGTCAGTAAGTACAGTAGTTTTTCTAAATACCCGTTTAAGGTAGTATTTAAAGTATGTTGAATACCTAAATCGATACGTACACAGCCTCTTTTTGCCTTGGCAAAATCTCGAACTACCTGGTAAATCAAATCGACTGGAACATCTGCTTTGGCAATATAGTCTTCAATCGGCACACGACTAAATGCTGTTTTTACGTCTTCAAAACCTTGTGTGTGCTGCTCAATGAATGCTGCATCATAAAGCTTTTCTTTAATAATGATCGCAATCATGGCCGACATTAAAAAAGCATCTGTCCCCGGTTTTAATTGCACATGGATATCTGCTTGTTTGGCCGTTTCGGTAACACGCGGGTCAAACACCACCATGGTTCGGTTCGGATCTTTCTTAATATGTTTTAGCGTGTCTCGGGCGTTAGGGATACCATGTGCCTGAAAAGGATTTGTTCCAATGAAAAGTACATAATCTGCATATTCAACATCTTCTGTGGTATGGCAAGCCTGACTACCAAACAAACGTCCATTGAGCCAAAAATCACCCGTTTTTTCTTGGGCAAGTGAGTTGTAAGCATAATAACTTTTCATGGCCAGCAAAAGCTGTCGGCCATACGCTGCGCCGAGGTGGTTACCCTGACCGCCGCCCCCAACCGAAGCAAAAGCAGTCCCACCAAAATCATCTCTAATCTGCACTAATCGATCAGCAATTTCTTGTATGGCAACATCCCAACTTACTTCTTGAAATGATCCATCAGGTTGACGTTTCAAAGGTGTGGTCAAACGGTCTGCGTGTTGCTGGTAATGCTGTAATCTGGCAGCTTTTTGACAAATGTAACCTTGAGAAAAAGGATGTTCGGAATCACCTTTAATTTTGACAAACTGGTTATCTTTAATTTCGACACTCAAACCGCAGTTTCTAGAACATAAGATACATGCGGTCACATCTGTTTTACTTTGCTGAGCTGCGTCCATCATTTTTCTGGCTCCGTTTATTTTTATACATCTAGCTAGAATTAAAACAACAGGTTCCAAAATAGAACTTATATATTAGATAGTCAAGAACGCATCATTTTAAATTTGTTTATAACATCACTTTAGTTTGTAAATTGATAGAATCTAATGTTTAACTCGCGGTAAATATCTCTTTAAAAGCATTGATTTGTTTATATTGTTGAAGCTCATCCAAAGAGTTAATGCTATGAAAAAATAAGTTTTGTTTTTGAAATACGGCGACTTGTGCATGTAAAAGCTTAAAGCACTCTTTTAAACTTAATCGTTGTTTGTCAATTTGCTCTCTTATCGTAAGCAGGCTTTCACGCTTTAATAAGCAAAATGGGTATAAAGCATCCCCATTAATTGAAACATAGGCTGCCTGAGCTTGTTTATTTTTGCGTAGTGCGCTGTGTAATTTCGCAACGACTTGCGTAGGTATATACGTCACATCACAGGGAATACACAAAACATAATCTGCTTTTACATGTGACCATGCGCTTTTCATGCCCATAAGTGGGCCGAAAAAACCGGAAGCATCATCTTGAAAACACTTAATATCAGGCACAATACTTTGATAAATCGAATAATCACGATGACTATTTACCCAAATTTCAGATACAGATGACTTTAGTTTTTGATGAATTTTGAGTAGTTGCGTATCGCCATCAAATTGCTGCAACAGCTTATTTAAACCATTCATACGGCGGGCTTGTCCACCCGCCAAAATGACCAAATCAGTTACGGGATATCCCTTATTCACACTTCCACCTCTTGCTGGCAAGCTTTAATCAAGCCACGAATCTCAGGTAAACATGAACCACAGTTCCCACCTGCTTTTAAACATGCAGTAACCTGTTTTTCATGGGTAATGTTTTGTGTTTTTATCACGTCGATAATTTTATTCTTACCTACTTTAAAACAACTACACACTAAAGGCCCATCATTATTAGTAGCCGACATTGGCATACCCGCTAGTAAAGCTTTTCGGTGCAAGGCGCTCAAACGTTCTCGTTTAAACAGACTCGCTACCCAATCACGGTCTGGCAATAAATCTGGCGGTGCAATATATAGACTTGCAATTACAATGCCATCTTTCAAAATAACGCTATGGCTCAGTTGTGAAGAGATATCTTCTATGCTTAACCATTCAAAGGTTTCATCGGCAAATGGTAAAAAGCTTTTCAGATTCTTTTGAGTATCGTGAAAAGTTTGGCGGTCTGCAAGTTCATAACGGTTGGTTTTAACCATTTTGACCTTGGTCCACCATGCACAGTGATGTAGCGATTCTTGAATATGCGAATCGTATCCTTCACGAATATAGAGCACGCCCTGCCAAGTGGTATAGAACGGCTGAATGATTACAGGCGTATGTTTGAACTCAGGTTCACCTGAAATTGCATCAACTTCTGGATTAACGACTTTACCAATGCGGGCGTCGGATGCAACCTGTTCAGTCCAGTGAATCGGTGCAAAAATTTGCCCACGACGTACCCCCGATGAGAAGGTCACACGTAGTACACAACTGCCCCATTTCGAACGAACTTCTACTAAGCCTTGGTCGCGTACACCAAATTTCAAGGCATCACTTGGATGAATCTCACAGAATGGTTCAGCGCGGTGACTGCTCAAATTTGGTGACAAACCAGTACGAGTCATGGTGTGCCATTGATCACGAATACGTCCCGTGTTCAAAATGAGCGGATAATCTTCTGAAACTGCATGTACCGGATCAATTGCAACAGTCGGAATTAGTTTTGCCTTGGCATTTTTATGACTAAACTGGCCCTTGCCAAACAGTTGTTGAACGGCTTTAGCGTCTTGGGTTTTATTCCATACTGGCCATTGCACTGGTTGTAGAGCATCGTACTCAGCATTACTTAGGTTCATTAAACCTTTCAAGTTGAAATAACGAAAATTATTACTCTCTTCTCGCATATCCATGTCTGCATTGTCTTGTGCAGATAGCGCTGCATGCTCATTAAAGATGTCACTTGCACTCGCAAAGTCAAAACCATTAAAGCCTAATTTTTTCGCGACTTGACTAACAGACCACCAATCTGCTTTTGCTTCACCCGGCGCAGGTAAGAATGCGCGCTGACGTGAAATACGACGCTCAGAGTTAGTAACGGTTCCATCTTTTTCGCCCCAACCTAAAGCTGGAAGCAAAATATCGGCGTAAGCTGTAGTATCCGTATCGGTACAGATATCTGACACAACGACCAATTCACATTTCTCTAATGCACGTTTCACCTGATCGGCATCTGGCAAACTCACCACTGGATTAGTTGCCATAATCCAGATGGCTTTAATTTTTCCAGCTTCAACCGCATTAAATAAATCAACTGCTTTCAAACCAGCTTGAGTTGCAATAAATGGGCTGTCCCAAAAAGTTTGCACTACTTTTTGATGTAGTGTGTTATCTAAATCCATGTGTGCCGCTAGCATGTTGGCTAAGCCACCTACTTCACGGCCACCCATTGCATTGGGCTGGCCTGTCATTGAGAATGGTGCAGCGCCGAGCTTACCAATTTTGCCTGTTAGTAAATGGCAGTTAATAATGCTGTTGGCTTTATTTACACCCTGACTTGATTGATTCACACCCATTGAAAATAGCGTGATTACTTTTTCAGTCTGCGCAAATTTCTCAAAGAACTGCTGTAATTTGTCTAAAGAAATACCACTACGTTTGGCAACATATTCAATATCACTTTCTGGCTGACTACTTACCAAAACATCTTGCAAACCTTCAGTATAGGTATTTACAAAGGCCTGATCGGCATGACCATTTTGATATAGATATTGGAATAGACCGTTGAACAATGCGACATCTTGGCCCGGTAAAATCGGTAAATGTAAATCCGCTTGTTCACAAGTACTGGTAAAACGTGGATCAATCACCACAACAAACATATCTGGATTGTGGCTTTTAGCCTGCATAATCCGCTGATACAGCACAGGATGGCACCATGCGGTATTGGAACCAACCAAAACCACCATGTCTGCATGTTCAAAATCTTCATAACTTGCTGGCACAAGGTCTTCACCAAAGCTGCGTTTGTGACCTGCCACCGCAGATGACATACAAAGGCGTGAGTTGGTGTCGATATTTGCAGTACCCAAATAGCCTTTTACAAACTTATTCACCACATAATAGTCTTCAGTCAAAAGCTGACCTGAAACATAAAATGCAATGCTGTCACGACCATATTGATCGATACAAGATTGGAATTTATCGGCAATTTTATTGATTGCCGCATCCCAAGTGGTTACAGTCCGATGTGGCTTACGACCAAACATCGGTTGAAGTAGACGTGTTTCTAACCCCAAAGTATCCGCAAGACGGCTACCTTTAATACATAAGCGTCCAAAGTTGGAAGGATGATCAGCATCCCCCTCAACTTGTACCAGAGGTCCTTGAGGTTTTTGTTGGACGTTTACGCTAACACCGCAACCCACCCCACAATATGGACATGTTGTTTTGATTGTTTTTGCAACATGATCGGAGCTATCGACTTCAACGCTTGGAATACTATTCATAACTGCTCCTTTCCCTATTTAGCCTGCATTTTTTAATGCAAAATCTCGACCAAATAGCAGTTTATTTCTAAATGAAGAAACAGGTGTTTGGTCTGCAATTAATTCTGCATACCACATGCCATCTTCAGTATCACCAAACAGTACTGCACCGATTACCCGATCGCATTGAATGATAATACGCTTATAAATCTGGCGTTTTTCATCGTTCAGGATAATGTCTTCATAATCATCTTTCGGCTCAAAATTACCAGCCGAGAATACATCGACACCACTGACTTTTAACTGAGTCGGTACGGTCGGCGCTTTAAAAGTTAAGCTGCCGTGCTCTGCTAAATGGGTCGCGCAAATAAAAGCTTGCCCCCATAGTGGTTCAACCAAACCGAAAGTTTGACCACGGTGTTCGATACACTCACCCACCGCGTAAATACTTGGGTCAAATGTTTGCATGGTGTCATTCACCAATACACCACGGTTACAACGTAATCCTGCACTTTGCGCCAAAGCAATATTTGGACGAATGCCCACGGCGAACACCACAAGGTCTGCATCTAAGACCGTGCCATCTTTCAAACGGATTTGCTTCACATGCCCATTTTCATCACCAATTAACGCCTCTGTATTGGCTTCGGTAATGATTTGAATGCCTTTTTGTTCAATGCTATGACGTAATAACTGGCTCGCACGACCATCAAGTTGACGTTCCATAATACGGTCCATCAAATGCAATACTGTGACATTCATACCGCGTTGTTTTAAACCATACGCCGCTTCTAAACCGAGTAAACCGCCACCAATCACCACTGCATTGGTTTTTGAATCGCAGTATTCAATCATGGTGTTAACGTCATAGATGTCGCGGAAAGTTAACACACCCTTTAAGTCAACACCTTGAACTGGTGGAATAAATGGTGCCGAGCCTGTTGCCAGAATCAAACGATCATAATCAACTGTCTGGCCTTTTTCGGTGTAAACCACTTTACGTGGACGATCAATTTTTACGGCTTTATCACCGGCAATAAATTTTATACCTTTATCGTCGTACCACTTCGGTGGATGCAACATAATGTCTTCAATGGTTTTTTCACCCGATAAAACCGGAGACAACATAATACGGTTATAGTTACCCCATGGCTCTTCACCAATCACCGTAACTTCATAACGGTCTGGTGCCATATCCAGTAAATCTTCCAGGCAACGCATCCCTGCCAAACCATTCCCGATCAGCACCAGTTTAAGTTTGTCTTGTGATACACCTGTATTGGTAATATAAGTTTTTTGCGGCACCGCATTGACCCAAACACGGCCATCAACAATTTTGCTCGGATAAACTGCCAATTTTTGGTCTTTATCTTCTAAACAACGGCCCGTAGCTAAACTGAAATGTTGTTTATAGATTGGCGATGCAATGACACGCTCACCTTGTAAATCACCAATAATGCCGCGGCTCATCACATTCGCTTGGCTAAACGGATCTTTATTACTCAGCACGTAAACACGTTTTTCATGCCCTACACGGAAGATTGCAACCGCTTGACCGCCCACTAGCGCTCCTGCACCAGTGTTTGGGGTTAAATCATCGAGTGCACAAACGTCAATCCATTGATCATCAGGAAGCATATTTTTGTCTTGTACAATATTCATATAAGTTCTCCTTTACGCTTCAACCATTGGAATGCGGTCTTCTGAACGTTCAGCTTCGGTTAATGGACGGATTTGACCACGTTCAGTTGTAAATTGAATGTGTGGATCGGCCTGTTCATTTGCTCCTGCGTTGATATACGTTTGGAAGCGTTTGCGAACTTCAGGATTTTCCACCGCAGTACGCCATTCGTCTTGATATGTGCCAATAATGTGTTCCATACGGCGCTCAAGCTCGGCAGCCAAACCAAGTGAATCATCCACCACTACAGATTTAAGATAATCTAGACCACCTTCCATGTTGTCGCGCCATACACTGGTACGTTGTAAGCGGTCTGCGGTTTGAATGTAGAACATATAGAAACGGTCGATATAACGGATGAGCGTTGCTTTATCAAGGTCAGATGCAAGTAATTCAGCATGACGTGGTTTCATACCACCGTTACCACAGACATAAAGGTTCCAACCTTTTTCGGTAGCGATAATACCCACGTCTTTACCTTGCGCTTCCGCACACTCACGAGTACAGCCAGACACTGCCATTTTTAATTTATGCGGTGAACGTAAACCTTTGTAGCGGTTTTCAAGCTCAATCGCTAAACCAACTGAGTTGTCTACCCCGTAACGGCACCATGTGCTACCTACACAAGATTTCACGGTACGCAATGATTTACCGTAAGCATGACCAGACTCGAAGCCCGCAGCATTCAGCTCTTCCCAAATGAATGGAAGTTCATGAACTTGAGCACCAAACATGTCAACGCGTTGACCGCCAGTAATTTTGGTGTACAGGTTATATTTCTTTGCAATTTGACCAATCGCGATTAAACCATCTGGAGTCACCTCACCACCTGCCATACGCGGTACAACCGAGTAAGAACCGTCTTTTTGGATGTTCCCCAAATAGTAGTCATTACTGTCTTGTAAGCCTGCATGACTTGGCTCAAGTACGAAATCGTTCCAGCAAGATGCCAAAATATTTGCGGCAGCAGGTTTACAGATATCACAACCTAAACCATGACCATGTTGATGAATCAAATCATCGAATGTCTTAATTTCATTGACACGGACCAAGTGATACAACTCTTGACGCGAGTACGGGAAGTGTTCGCAAATGTGGTTATTTACAGTCACACCTTGACGTTGCAACTCTGACTTCAATACTTGTGTCACTAATGGTGCACAGCCACCACATGCTGTTGCTGCTTTGGTGCATTTCTTTAATGCACCTAAAGAGGTCGAACCATCGCTAATTGCTTGGCAGATGTCCGCTTTTGATACGTTATTACATGAACAAATGGTCGCGCTATCTGGCAGCAAATCGACTCCGCTACCACCAGACTTACCTGCTGATTGTTCAAAGCCCGGCATGATCAAGCTTTCAGGTACTTCAGGTAAAGCCAGACCGTTTAACATCATTTGTAAAAGGTCATTGTACTCTTTCGCATCGCCCACCAAAACCGCGCCCAGCAATTTGGTTTTATCTGCATTTACAACAATCTTTTTATAAACCAGTGCATGCTCATCTGCATAAAAGTAGCTTAATGCACCCGGAGTCATGGCATGCGCATCACCTACAGAAGCAACATCAACACCCATCAACTTCAATTTAGTGCTCATGTCTGCACCAGCGAAGCAGTGACATTCTTCATTTAAAATGTGTTTTGCTGCAATACGTGCCATGTCATAGCCCGGTGCAACCAAGCCATAAATTTTGTTTTGCCAAAGCGCACATTCACCAATGGCATAAATGTTTTGATCTGACGTTTGGCAATAATCATTAATGACGATACCACCACGTTCACCAATCGCCAAACCACTGTTACGTGCAAGTTCATCACGTGGACGAATCCCAGCAGAGAATAAAATGACATCTGCTTCAAGCTCGCTACCATCTGCAAATTTCATTACATGTGTAGTGCTGTTGCCACATTCGATAGATTGCGTCGCTTTTTGTGTATGAACTTTTACACCAAGGTCTTCAATTTTACGGCGTAAAACTTTACCGCCCAAGTCATCAATTTGAACTGCCATTAAACGTGGCGCAAACTCAACAACGTGCGTTTCTAGATCTAAATCACGTAAAGCTTTTGCAGCCTCAAGTCCAAGTAAACCACCACCAATCACTACACCTGTTTTTGCATTAAGACTCGCTGCACGAATCGCGTCTAAGTCTTCAATCGTACGGTAAACGAAGCAGTTTTCACGGTCATTACCCGGAATTGGTGGAACGAATGCATACGAACCAGTTGCCAACACCAATTTGTCATAGCTAATGACATCACCATGATTGGTTGTGACTGTTTGTGCAGCTGTATCAATTGCAGTTGCTTTGGTATTTAGACGTAAGTCAATACCATGAGCATCAGCAAAGTCAAAACGCGCCAAAGATAAATCTTTTGCTGATTTCCCAGAGAAATATTCTGTCAAATGTACACGGTCATACGCGATACGAGGTTCTTCCGCGAGAATCGTGATTTCCAATTCATCATCTGCTTTTTCTAAAATGGCTTCGATGAATTTGTGGCCCACCATACCATGACCAATCATTACCAATTTCATAGTGTTTCTCCTCAAATCACGTTGCTTTTAAGCTGCGTTATTGCGTTCTCAAATAGACGTTGTTTTTTTGCCTTGTGTTCTACCGAGAAGCGAATCAATCTCACAAAGCATGTAGCTGCTTGGAATCCATTTTTCCCACTCATTAATGACACCCAATGCACAGCAAAGTCATAAAAAGAAATAAAAAAAGCGAGCCCCCTCATAGAGAAGGCTCGCATCGCTGGAACTGAAAAATTAGATAATTCAGATGTAACTTTTTTATGCAATAAAAATAAAGACATGGCCTTCACTCCGACTGAACGTAAATTCTTTGTGTGCACAGTTGCACTCACAAATTCGATCAGAACGGACATCGTTGGCCGTCTTTAAAACTTATGGTCGTCTTCGACCTGTAATTAAGTAAGCATTTTGCATGCCAATCCTTATATAAATTTAATTTAAAAAATTTTATTTTTAATTTCATATAGATATAATTTCGCCAGCTATCTTATAAAAATAATGTCTTATTCTATTTGCTCCATCGCGGTACACTTAAATGGTTAAGATAAAAATATGTCTTGCCACAAAATGAATCGTATTTGTGCACCAAGACTGACCACATTAATTCTTTAGCTCGCTGAAATGCCACTTAAACTGGATTTTTTGTTTAGTTTTGGATGGCACTAATCTTGCTTAAAACCTGATAACAAAAAACGCGTCGAATTGGCGCATTTTCTTAGCCTGATTTTCTGAACTTATGCCAAAACTCAAAATAGCCCTTATTGATGATGATCATGCGCGAGCAGACTATATAAGAAAAAGTCTGCTTGAAAATGATTTTGAAGTGGTCGCTTGCCTTACTTTGGACCATTTAAATATTTTTCGTCTCGAGCATTTACAAGCCGATGTGATCTTGCTCGATATGGATCATCCTCATCGTGACATTATTGAAAGTTGTGTGAGTAGCTATGACCTACCGACTGTCCTGTTCACTAAAAATTCAGATAAAGACACCATCAAACAAGCCATCGATGCGGGAGTAACGGCTTATATCGTAGATGGCATAGACCCTGCCCGTTTACATACCATTTTAGAAATCTCGATTGAGCAATATAAAAAGCACAAAAAACTCGAAGGTGATTTAAAAGAGGCTCAAACCAAACTGGCTGACCGTAAAGATGTTGAAAAGGCCAAAGTGTTACTCATGCAACTCCACGGGCTGCCTGAAGATACAGCTTTCCAACTTCTTAGAAAAAATGCCATGAGTCACCGTATAACGATTGGAGAAATGGCACGGCGGTTACTTGATGCCCAAAAATTACTCAACAATCAACTAAAGGATGAATAAATGAGCACATTAGAAAAGACTCAATTACAACTCGGCTATATTCCTTTGCTTGATTGTCTTGCATTGCTTTGGGCAAAACAAAGAGGCTTCTTTGAGGAAGTCGGTTTAGATGTCACTTTAGTTAAAGAAGCATCATGGGCAAGTCTTCGAGACCGTCTTGCTTTTGGTCTATTAGATGCAGCGCATTGCTTATCTGCAATGTTACCTGCGGCGGCTGTCGGCACAGATCAAATTGGCACGCCACTGCAAACATCACTGGTTTTAAGTGAAAACCGTGCTTTCATTAGCTTAAGTCAAAAACTTACTCATCAACTTGCAATTCAAAAAAATGATACGGCCCAAGTAACAGCGCAAAAAGTGGCAAGCTATCTTGAACAAGGTCACTCCATTTCTTTAGCGCATGTATTTAAGCATTCTATTCACCATTATTGTTTAAGAGAGTGGCTCGCTTTAGCAAACCCTGAACTTGCTCAATCTATCCAGCTTAAAACATTACCACCACCTTATATGGTAGAAGCATTAGACAAACATGTGATTGATGGTTTTTGCGTCGGAGAACCATGGAATACTCAAGGCGAACTTCTGGGATTAAGTAAAATGATTTGCTCAAGTCAAAACATTATTCCACCTGTGGCTGATAAGGTTCTAGCCGTAACTCAAGAATGGGCTGAACAGCATCCACAAACACTGGTCGCACTCACCACGGCAATTATGAAAGCCCAGCAAGAATTGAGTAAGTTAGACGATTTTGCTCCAATTTTAAAATTATTAGTCGAGTTTGGAATTGTGCGCTTCCATTGTTCAGAAGAAGTACATGTCGACAAATACTATATGATTCAGGATATTGTTCGTCATTTAGTAAAAGAAAGTGCACTTCCAAAAGTAGAAGACTTTTATTGGCTGCTCGAGCAAATGCAAAAATGGGATGAACTTCAACTCGACCAAGCACAAATCACAAGCTTGGGTGCTCAATGCATTAATCTTGAGGCTTATGAACAAGCTAAACAACGCTATCGTTCATAAATTTTCTACTCATCAAATCGCCATAAAAAAAGCTGTCTTTTATGACAAAGACAGCTTGAAAGACCCATAAGACAAAATGCGAAACACGCATTACTATATTTTCTAGGCTTAACTGATCCGTTGAAAATATAGCGCTTATGGAAATGATCATATCTATCTAAACGTATCATTTTCAGACATTTTCATATCAATAACTGCCACTTGATCAATTTCAGTTCATTATTCAAAGCATCTTAAGTCAGTCTTTAAATACCTCTCTCTTTTTTAAGCCTTAAATTTACCCATACTCACTACAGAATAGTGATGCATCAATTACGCGGGTGAGGTCATAAATTTCATTTTATTTCTTCAAAATAATTTCTCGCATCTGTCTTAATTAAATTAATTTTTTTAGCTCTAAAGTAATTTATTGCCTATGTCATTATATTTAAAAAGATTTATTTATTAATTCTTTTGTAAAACTTAAATATTACGATTCAAATAATTAGATAAAAAAAATTAGTGAAAAATCCTCTAAGTCCCTCCTGTTTTCAGTTACAAACCGCAACAATCATGGCACAAATGGTAATAATAATTAAATTAATAATCATTATCATTCACACCACATAAAAACCTGAGAAGATCTACCATGATCCATGAAAATATTCTCGACTGCATAGGTAAAACGCCACTACTACAATTATCAAGGCTATTCACGCATCAATCGATCTCAGTGATTGCGAAAATGGAATTGTTAAACCCAGGAGGAAGTATTAAAGACCGTCCGGCATTATTCATGCTACAGGAAGGCCTGAAATCTGGAGTGATTAATAAAGATAGTCACATTGTTGAAAGCTCATCAGGGAACTTAGCGATTGCGCTTGCAATGGCTTGCAAAATATATGGATTAAAATTTACTGCCGTTATTGACCCAAAAATTGCCTCAGCAAACTTACAAATGTTGAAGCTCTACAAGGCCAATATCGAAATGGTCTCTGAAAAAGACCAAAACGGCGGTTATTTAAAAACCAGAATTGACACTGTAAAACGACTCTGCCAACAGCTTCCAAATGCTGTTTGGATTAATCAGTATGCAAACCCAAATAACTGGAAAAGCCATTATTTTGGAGAAGCAGAAGAAATCCTAAATCAAATTGATCGCAAGATTGATTACCTCGTGATTGGGGCAAGTACCTCTGGCACGATTATGGGCGTATCTCGTCGCCTTAAAGAAAGATTTCCAGAATTAAAAGTGATCGCAGTCGATATCGTCGGCTCTGTGTTGTTCGGTGGTACATCTGGTCCACGCGAAATTCCTGGAATTGGTGCAAGTACAGTCCCACCACTGCTCTCCCCCGATGAAATTGATGATGTCATTTATGTAGATGACTATGAATCGGCACTCGGTTGCCGAGAACTTCTTGAACACGAAGGAATCTTTGCAGGCGGTTCGAGCGGCTCGTCAATTTCAGCCATAAAAAAACTGATTCCAACCATTCCTGATGGATCGTGCGTCTTAACACTGTTGCCCGATCGCGGCGATCGTTATCTCGATCTTGTTTATGAAGATGAATGGTTCGAAATGATCAAGAAGCGTCACTTCAATCGAAACGTACGACGCCAAGAAAACCTTACTTTACAAAATGCTGTTTAACCTTCTCCTTAGGAAATATTCATGAGCAATTTGGCTACCCTTCGCTACTTAAGTCAATCAGATTTATTAAATCTTGGCGCAAATCATAGTAATTCATTTATTGAAGCAATTACTGAAGGTTTAACCCTGCATGCAAATAAACAGTTTGTTCAACCTTTAAAACCTTATCTTCGCTGGCAAGGTGCTGACCATATTGCCGACCGTATTATCGCAATGCCTTGTTATTTGGGCGGCAACGACCCGATTGCCGGAATCAAATGGATTGGCTCAAGACAACATAACCCTAAAAAATTCAATATTCCGCGTGCCAGTGCATTAATTGTTTTAAATGACTCAGAAACAAATTATCCAGTTGCAGTGATGGAAGGCAGTCTCATCAGTGCCATGCGAACTGCGGCAATTACTGGTGTCTCGATTAAGTATCTAGCAAAAAAAGACTTTTCAGACATTACCGTGATTGGCTGCGGTCCAATTGCTCAAATGCAGATTAAAACTGTACTTGAGCAATACGCTCAAGTGAAAAAAATCCATTTATTTGATGTGAACCCTGAAGCAGCTGAAAAACTCAAAGCGTTGTTCTTATCAGAATATCCGAATTTAGAAATTGAAATTCATGACAGTGCCAAGTCTGCGATTCAGCAAGCTGACGTCCTCATTACCTGCACAGTCTCAGATAAACCTTACATTCCATTTGAGTGGCTTAAAAAAGGCTGCTTTGTTTCAAATATTTCAATTATGGATATCGAGCCTGAAGTCTTCTTAAAAGTCGACAAAGTGATTGTAGATGACTGGGACCAATCAAACCGAGAAAAGAAAGTCATCAATGTACTGGTTGAAGATGGCTTATTCAGCCGTGAAAAACTACATGCTGAACTTGGCGACATCATTATTGGTCATAAAAACGGCCGCGAACACGAAGATGAAATCATTTTGCTCAACCCAATGGGCATGGCGATTGATGACATTGTCTGCGCTAAATGGTTCTTCAATGCTGCACAAGAACAAAACGTTGGCACGGTTCTACCGCTTTTATAAGAATAGGAATAACTAAAATGTTAGATCGGATTTACACAGCACAACTACAAAAAACCATAGATGCACTCTACATGGAGAATTATGGAGATTTTAGAGATCATATTTCCTATAAAAAGCCTTATCTGGCAATTACTCTCAATGATGAGTTAGAACTCTATTTCGGCTGTTTAAAAGTAGATGGTGTAAATCCTTTCTATGTTACCCAACCTGAAGTTTTGCTTCATAACGTCTTAAACAATACAACGTCTGAAATTTCTATTTCTGAAGTTTTTAACTATTTAACCCAAGCAACTTGGTGGCCATCGCCACACCATCAAAAAGCGATTAATTATTGGCTCGACAACTTAGTAACGGCTGAAAAAATTCCTCAAATTTTACAGTCAGCCCTTTCATTTTCTTCGCCTTTAATCAAAAGCGAGTTGCTATCGCTGGTAGCTGACCGTCCATTTCATCCATTCGCTCACTCAAAAGGTGAACTTACACCACTCACAACTCAAAAAGAAATTGAGGTGTACTGGTGGGCATTTAAGAAAGATGACGTGATTAATAATATGAAGTCGATTCCTCACAAAGAGCTTCTGTTATCAGAAGTTGAGGAAAGTCTTATTGCTGACAAAATGGCTCAGCTTTCAGATGATTACTTAGCCCTGCCTTTGTTAGAGACGCAACATCGCTATTTAAAGTTTGAAGACAATAAGTACAGCGGTATTGACCTAAACCATGTCACCACAATTGGTTTACCAACTTCTTCTTTAAGAACGCTTATTCACAACGCAAACCCTACTCTGCACTTAAAACTCTCGACCAATGCCAAAACATTAGGTGCAATCCGCTCTATGCCAGGCCGTTATTTAATGAATGGGTATACGGCTTATGATTTTTTAAATGACGTCATTAATGAAACTGCTTTATTAAAAAATCGCCTCTTTTTGAGTAATGAAACACATTGGTGGGTGCTCGGTAAACAAGAGCCTATTGTAAAGAATTTAGGTGTAATCGGCTGCCAAGTCAGACATTTACCCGACTTTTGCCAAGATAAAAACGTCACGCCAATCACTATGTCAGCTTTAAGCTGTACGTATGTCGACCCTTGGGAAACTTTAGGCGTTGAAGGTGACAAATGGTCATTACTAAAAGACTTAAGTGTTCATTTTATTCAAACATTCTTAACGCTTTGGGCAAAAGGAATCATGCCTGAATGCCACGGGCAAAACACTATGGTGTGTTATGAAAATAATAAGTTTAAATGCTTTGTTTTGCGTGACCACGATACCTTAAGAATATGTACCACAGCCATTGAAGAAAGTGGTTTTACACCTCCGGTTTATACCATCGATACCAGCACACCAAACAATCTTATCTTTACTAAAAATGAAGACTTATTTAATTACTTCATTACCCTAGGGATTCAAATTAACCTCTACCCGATTGCTTTAGCTACTTTGAAATATACGGATCGTACAGAAACCGATTTCTGGGAGATGGTTCAAGACATTATTCATGATTTTGTAGAAACGCAACCCATTTCAGAACAAACAAAATCGCAAATTCAAACTTATCTTTTTGACAATAAGACTTGGCCATTCAAACAGCTACTTACGCCTTTACTTGCGCAAGAAAGCGACTCAACAGGCATGCCAAGTAAAATCGGAAGTACGCCAAACCCTTATCACAGCTTATCTGTTTCTAGCTATGAGACCATGGATATCTAAATCATGCGCTCATCTCGCCTAGATCATTTCATTATTTTGTTCTGTCAGTTTTTTTCTACTTTTGGGCTTATGGTGCTTATTCCGATCATGCCGCTCTATATGGAAAAACTGACGGCGCATATGAGTGCTCCCACTATCTGGGCAGGTTTGGCACTCGCGGCTCCGGCTATTGGCAGTTTATTTACCGCACCGATTGTGGGTCACCTATCCGACACATTCGGCCATAAAAAAGCCTTGTTACTTTCTCTGGCAGGTTTCTGTATTTCAATACTGCTCATGGCGAGCGCCCAGCATTTATACCTGTTTATTTTCGCGCGAATTTTACTCGGTTTTTGCGGTCTTTCTGTGATCTTAAATGCCTATGTTTCATATCTTTCTAATGAACAACAACGTGGTACCGCTTTTGGGCAACTACAAAGTAGTGTTGCGCTCGCTTGCCTATGTGGTCCCGTGCTCGGCGGGATATTTATGGATCAATGGCGGGTTGAAGTATTACTCAACGCGACAGCATTTGTTGTGATGACCTTAATTTTGATTGCGTCATTTGTATTAACCAATCCCGTTAAAACCGAGGCGCCAAAAACCAAAGAGAAATCTAAGCTTCCAGCTTTCTTTGATAGAACAATTTTTTCATGGTTAAGCGCTGGAATTTTGGTTCAAGCCGGTGGCTTTGGTTTGGTGTCTTGCTTTGTTTTATACATTAGTGAAATAAGCCAAAGCACTCATTCATCGTTATCTGCTGCGAGTTTAACGGGAACCATTCATGCGCTTTCATGGGGAGCAGCCTTTATTGCTGCAACCTATTGGGGAAAACGAAATGATGATAAAGGAGATTCTTTTAATAACTTCATTTACGCATCTTTAATTTGCGGTATCACGATTTTCGCATTGATCTGGGTTTCTAATCTCTGGCTGATTCTTGTATTACGACTCATACAAGGCTTCTGCTTTGCAGCCCTTATTCCTTCGATCTTGCACACAATTTCTCTAAAAGCCGGCGCTCAAAGCCAAGGAAAAGTGATTGGTATTTCTAACAGTGCCTTTGTCTTAGGACAACTTATTGGCCCAATCACGATCACGCTCACCTACTCATTTTTCAATATTACTGCTGCATTAGTCTGCACCTCACTATTTTTTATCGGTGCGGGATTAGTGGTGATTTTGGACAGATTCTTAATGGATACAATTTTAGAAGAGGCACAAGAATGAACTCAATTATTACAACCGATGCATGGTCTTATAAACTTTTCGAACAGTACCTGAATACTTTCTTTCGTGAACTCAAAGTAAATCTTGAAAAGCATATTATCCCAGCTCAAGATTCTCCTTTATTCACACTGTATGCAGAGCGCCCAGACACCCTGTATTTTGCTTATACTTTTAATGCATCTAACACGATTGTTTATGGTGCAGTTCAGCATCTATCCACCACTGGTTATCATAGATATCAACGTGGTTTTACCCTGCAAAATTTAAGCGAAAATACTTTTGACTCACTCACCGACCCTAAAAAATTAGTGAAGCTGATTACAGATGAATTGAATAGCTTATTTAAAGATAAAAACCAAAATAAGAATCTATATTCTGATATTGCCAATAGTATCGAGAATACAAAATTCTTTTTAGAAAATAAGCCTTCCCAAACAGTAACTAAAGCGTTAAGTGGTTTTCAGGCAACCGAACAAGGCATGTTATATGGGCACCCTTTTCATGTGACTTCTAAAGCCAATTTAGGTTTCTCTAAAGAAGACATGAAGAAGTATAGCCCTGAGTTAGGCGCAAGTTTCCAACTTCATTACTTTGCAATTCATTCTTCTTTAATCCAAAAGCTTGTAAGTGAAGAACAGTCTTCTCATCGTGTTGAAGATGAAGTTTTAGAAACAGCAAAAGAACGTTTACAAGAAAACTTAGCAAATTACGAGCTAATGCCAACCCACCCTTGGCAAGCCAACTTCTTACTTCAACATCCATCTTTAAAGAAACATTTAGATAGCCAAGACGTGATCTATCTGGGAGCTTTAGGTCAAACCGTATGGCCGACCTCATCCGTTCGTACAGTGTGGTTGCCTCAATCGAATCTATTCTTAAAGCTATCAATTGATGTACGCATTACCAGTTTCATTCGCAACAACCCAATGGACGAAATGGAACGCGCGATTGATGCGAGCAAAATTATTATTAATCACAAGATTAATGAGCAATATCCAGACCTTATGATTCTGCCGGAGTTAGAGGCAAAAACAGTCAAAATTCCAGAGCTTGAAAGTTCATTTGGCATCCTTTATAGAGCTGGGCTCACGCCAGAGGTATTAGAAAATACCAGAATGCTAGGTGGCTTGGTTGAAGAAAATGAAAATTATGAGATCCCGCTTTTAAGCATTATTCAGCAAGCGGCACCCAACCAAAATCTACAATCGAAAGACGCGAAAGACTTCATTACTTTCTGGTGGAAACAGTACGTTAAAGTTTCACTCATTCCATTAATTGAGTTGTTTGCAAACAAAGGCATTAGTGTAGAAGCGCACATGCAAAATAGTTTAATGGAATTTAAAAACGGCTATCCACATCGCCTTATTCTTCGAGACATGGAAGGCATTAGCATTGTTCCAGAAATGATAGAAGATGACTCATCTATTTCTGAAGATAGTACCGTTTGGTTCTCTCAGAAAGATGCGTGGACCTTTTTAAAATATTACCTTGTGATCAATCACATTGCTCATCTCATCAGTGCAATTGCACGAGTTACCGTGATTGAAGAATCTGAACTTTGGCAAGCCACACGCCTTACGCTCACGCAAGGAAATTTTAGCGCCAAAGGTGAGCAATACCGCGATTTATTAATTAATTCACTCACATTACCAATCAAGGCAAATATGTTAAATACGCTCTACCACAGTGGTGGCAATCCTATCTGGATTGAAGTTGAAAACCCTATTTATAAATATCGCGGCGCAGAAGCACTTTGCCCTCTTCAACCAACACAACAAACCAATTATAAAACCCTCGCGGAAAATCGCGTGATGGGCCAATTATTAGAAGCACTCATTTTTGAAAATACTTTTAAATACGAGTTTTCTAAAGGTCAAATCAAGTTCTATATTTCCGATACCGTTTTTTATACCTGCGCGGCCAAACGACACTTTAGTTTTAAACGAATTAAGTTAGATCCTTCAAGCTTAGTCCGTTCTGATATTACTTTAGACACTGAAACTCGCCCTAACTTAAAAACATTACTTGCCGATCTAAAAAATATTATTGAAGCTGACCCAGTTAAATGGCAAAACTTTAATGATGAACTCAATTTAACTTACGTTAAACATGCGCAAACTTTAAGCCAAGCCCCTGCTCAACCTTTAAGAACCTTGTCTTATTTAGAACAAGAAGCACGGATTACCAATGCACATTTATATCACCCAAGTTTTAAGTCTCGTATCGGCTTCGATTTAAAAGAAAACCAGAAATATGCACCCGAGCTTTCTGAAGGTTTTACGGTTCAATGGGTCGCGACTCATAATAGTTTATGTAAACTGGTTTTAAGTGAAACCATTAACTTAGAGCAGCTTTATAAACAGCATTTTTCAGAAAAAGATCTACAAGCCATTAACGATCAATTGAAAGAGCAAAATGTAGATTTTAAAGATTATATCCTCACTCCAATTCACCCGTGGCAGTGGGATAAAATTATTGAATTATATTATCAAGATGCAATCAGCAACCAACTGATCATCCCGTTAGATATTGAAGGTCCGACTTATTTACCACAGCAATCGATTCGAACCCTATCAAATATTAGTGATATCTCGGCGCTTTCTCTTAAATTGGCAATGAACTTGGTCAATACTTCTACCTCTCGTGTATTGGCGCCACATACCGTTCAAAATGCGGCAAAAATGAGTGATTGGCTTTATAACATTGTTGAACAAGACCATATTTTAGAAAAACAGCGTAAGCCTGTTATTTTAAGAGAGATCGGCGGTCTTTCAGTTAACCAGCAAATTGCGCTACCTGTTCAATACGGTGCACTCGCCTGCATTTGGCGCGAAAGTATTTACAGCTACTTAAAAGAAGGCGAATCAGCAACGCCTGTAACGGGTCTAATGCAAGTTGATACGGACCAAATACCACTAATCGATGAGTGGATTCAAGAGTATGGTATTGAATTCTGGTTAGAAAAATTACTTACCAACGCTTATTTACCTATCATGCATATTTTATGGTGCCACGGTCTGGCTTTAGAGTCACATGCACAAAACATGGTACTGATTCATAAAAATGGCCTACCAATTAAGGCAGCCTTGAAAGATTTCCACGATGGTATCCGTTTTAGTCGTCATCTTTTACGTGAGCCCGAGCTTTTACCTAACTTACAAGATGCACCAAAAGAACATGCCAAGATTAACCCAAACTCGTTCTTGGAAACCCATTCTCCAAATGAGTTAAGAGACTTTACCCAAGATGCGCTTTGGTTTGTGAATCTGGCTGAGTTAGCGATTTTCTTAAATGAACATTATGACTTCGATGAAATCAAATTCTGGACCATGTTAAGAACCATTATTAATCAGCATAAAGAAGCTCACCCAGAGTTTACCGAACGATATGAGTTGTTTAACTTTACAGATGACACTATTGATATTGAACAGCTCGCAAGCCGCCGTTTCCTTCCGGAAATTCGCTTAAGAGTACAAACCACGCCGAACCCGCTCAGTCTCATTAAGGAAATTGAATATGAATAAGCTTTCGATTTCTTTTAAGAAACGAATAGCACACGGCGAGACACTCTACGGAATATTTTGTTCCGTAGCCTCTCCCATTAATGTCGAGCAACTGGCACTTGCGGGCTACAACTTTATTATTATCGACTTGGAACATACTTTATTTAGTACGTCTCAAGTCGAGACCATGATTTTAGCTGCTAGAGCCATGAGTCTTGATGTCTTTGTGAGGGTGTCGTTAAACACCAACCATTTAGTTCTACCTCTGCTCGATGCAGGGGTAACGGGTATTGTTTTTCCGCGTATAGAAAATGCTCAGCAAGCACAAGAAGCCGTGAACTATTGTCACTATATGCCTCTTGGGCAAAGAGGTCTCAACTCGACAAGGTTAAATCGATATGGCATGGATGATTTAGCTAGTTTTGTTCAATACGCAGCAAACGAAACTGTTGTCGTTGCCATGATTGAAAGCTTGGAAGGACTAGAACAACTAGATGAAATATTAAAAGTTGAAGGTATTGATATTATTCTAGAAGGTGCTGCCGACCTTTCTCAATCTATGGGAATGCCATGGCAATCTAGCCATCCAAAAGTGAAAGAAAAAGTTCAAGAGATGTATGCAAAGACTAAAAATAGTCAAAAGCATTTCTGTGCTATTCCCCGACAACCTGAAGATATTGCGGCATGGAAACAACAATCCGTTCAGCTGTTTGTACTGGGCGATGACCGAAGCATTATTCGCCGTGCCCATCAAAATCATTTGAATTCTTATAAAGAAATCTCATAAATTTTCAGTTGTGTAGAGCGATGGATGCACCTTTCTCTACACAACAATTAATAAAAATAAATTTTATTATTTTTTTGTCCAACAACGATATTGTGAATTACAATCATTCTCACTTATAATTCGACAAATTTAAAATCACTCTCAGGGCGAGACAATGGGAAATAAGATAAAAAGTCACAAACTTTTTACGAGGAAGTCTGAAGTAAAAAATATCATTCCACTCCTTTCACTTGGTGGGGCCATCTTTCTCTCAAACTCGGCCTTTGCAGCCTCAACCTCTGAGACAACAGATGTTGAAAAAAAGCCTGAGGCACTTCCTACAATTATAATTACCGCTTCACGTGCAGATGAACTTTCTACTTCTGCCAAGCAAGTGACCAAGCTAGATGAAAAACAAATTGAACTTTTAAGAAATGGTTCATCTGGCAGTATTGCAACCGTTTTAGCAAAAGCCGTACCGGGCCTATCAGACTCAAGCCGCACCATTACCGATTATGGTCAAACTTTACGTGGTCGTAATGCTCTCATCTTGGTGGATGGCGTTCCAATGAACCTGACACGAGACACATCAAGAGGACTTTCAGCAATTGACCCTGAAAGCATTGCCAACATTGAAGTGATTCGAGGCAGCAACGCAATTTATGGTGGCGGTGCTTCTGGCGGTATTATTTCAATTACCACAAAAGCTGCGGGTGGCGAACCTACAGCAAAAACAGTCGTTGGGCTTCAAACACCTTTAACAAATTTCCGTTCTAATGCTTTAAGTGGCGATATTCATCAATATTTCACAGGCAGCTTTAACGCTTTTGACTATGCACTCGACTTTGGTTACCAACGTATTGGTAGCCCGTACGATGCAAGTGGTGACCGTGTTGCACCTGAACCTAGTCAGGGCGATTTATATGATGCCGATGCTTACAGCGTAGGTGGTAAACTTGGTTATCATATTGATGACAATCAATACTTACAATTTGCTGCAAACTACTATAATGCCGAGCAAGACTCAGATTATGCATCTGACACAAGTGTTAAGAATACCCCTGCCGGAACTGTACCAGCCAAAGCCATTAAAGGCTTAAAGCTTAAAGACCAGACTAAAAACGAAAACCAAATCTACAATTTAACCTATAACCATAAAGACTTTTTTGGCAATAAAGTTGATGCTCAAATTTATTACCGTGACTTCTTTACCCGTTTTTCACCATTTGACGCACGTGTTGCTCCAGGTAAAGTCAGCCCACGTGGTGGACAAGTGGATCAGGTTTATCAAGAAAATAACGTACTCGGTAGCCGCTTAACTGTGACCACACCGCTTGAGTTTTTAGGTGATACATCCCTAGTTTGGGGTGGTGACTTTAGCCGCGAAAAAAGCGAAATGCCTTTAGATATTTTCGATCCTGATATTTATGATCAATCTGGTGGCTTAGAGTTTGTAAAAATTGGCAAACTTATTTATTTACCTGAACTTACCACGCAAAGTTTGGGTGGCTTTGTACAGTTAAAACACCGCTTTAATGACCAATGGTCAGCAGAAGCTGGTACGCGTTATGAAGACAGCTATGCCCAAATTGATAGCTTTGTTCCATTATCACAATTAGGTAAGCCTAACCCTTACACCGTTGAGGGCGGAAAAGTAAAAGCTGATGCATGGTTATACAATGCTAATGTGACTTTCTCTCCAAATGATCAACACTCGATTTATGCATCATTCAACCAAGGTTTCCAGTTGCCTGATGTCGGTGTAGTCATTCGCAATGCCAGCACAGGTTTTAACCTTGGTTCGTCATTCTTAGAACCTGTAAAAGTTGATAACTATGAGTTAGGCTGGAAAGGAAACTTCAATAACTTCTCTTCAAGTTTAGCTGTATTCCACTCTACTTCTGACCTTGGCGCTGTGCAACCAGTAAGTAATAGTTTGGATATGACTAGAACGAAAGAGAAAGTCACTGGTGTTGAAGCAACTTTTGACTATCTTGACGATTCCAATGTTTGGGGAACTGGTGGTAGCGTTACTTGGATGAAAGGCCGTGAAAAACCGCAAAACGGTACAGAACAAGACATGACAGGCTTCCGTATTCCACCATTAAAACTCACAGCTTACGTTTCTTATAGTCCAACTGAAACTTGGACGAATCGTCTACAAGCTACTTACTTCGGTTCAGAAGACTACCGCTTAAACGGTGTAAATAGTTTTGGTCGCTATGATGTAAAATCTTATACAACAGCAGATTTAATCAGTAGCTTTGCGCTTAACAAAAAAGACACTGTGACGATTGGTTTAGAGAACATGTTTAACCGCAAGTACTACCCTCTCTATAGCCAATTATTAAGATCTGGTAATAACACTAGCCATTTAGTAGCAAATGGTGCAACGCTGAAAGTTTCTTATAGCCATAAATGGTAATCAAAAACTGACATTGAATGTGTCACAAAAAGGAGATCCATGCGATCTCCTTTTTTATTAAAAATATTAATTCCTTATCTATTTTTTCCATTATTAACCTGAGGTAAACCCACAGAACCACCCTAGCATTCTGCTAAAAATTTTGTTAACTTGATTTTGTTACATATTCAAGATGCAACTTTTTCATCCAACACCCCTCATCGCTGTGTTTATGAAAACAATATCAATATGTAGTTTTACCAATATTTTTCATGGGGCAAATCATAATGGAAATCTCACACCGCGAAATTTACGCCCTCGTAGACATTAATAATTGTTATGTGAGTTGTGAGCGACTATTTAATCCCAAACTTATTGGCCTACCAGTCGTAGTACTTTCTAATAACGACGGATGTGTTGTATCACGTAGTGAAGAAGCAAAAAATATGGGTATCAAAATGGGTATTCCATGGTATCAAATCGAACAAGAAGCTCTTCAAGCAGGTGTACACGTCTATTCAAGCAACTACACTTTGTATGCTGAAATGTCACGTCGCTTTTTTTCAGTTCTTGGTGAGTTTTTCTCGCCCGATGATTTAGAAGCTTATTCTATAGATGAATGTTTTATTCGCCTTACCCCTTACCTTCAATCTCTAGATATTCATTCTTATTGTGTCAAAGTCGTAGAAACCTTAGAAGAATGGCTAAGCTTACCCTGTTGTATTGGCATCGGATATTCAAAAACTCAAGCAAAATTAGCCAATCACTATGCTAAAAAAATTAGAAGCTTTAATAGAATTTGTAATTTCACTACTTTAGATCCTCTGCTTCTTGAAGACCTCATGCAACACACTCCAGTCAAAGAAGTCTGGGGAATTGGCTATCAATTAGTCAAACAATTAGGTAGCTATGAGATTTATTCATGCTTAGACTTAACTTTTGCCAATGAGCATCATCTAGCAAAAGCTTTTTCTGTGGTTATGGCACGTACCATTCGTGAGCTAAAAGGCCAATCCTGTATTCAACTCGACGATCCTGCAATTGTCACCAAACGAATTTTAGCATCACGTAGTTTCGCTCAAGCTTTATCCAGTATTGAAATTATTAAGCAAGCACTTATTTTTCATCTTAACCGAGCTCATCGCCGTTTAATGAAACAAGAACAGCTCTGTGCCTGCGTTCAAGTCATGCTTTATGAAAAAATAGATAAACCACCTTATAAAAAAGCATCTTCTCAAGCGATAGGCTTAAATTATGCAACAGATGATTTATGCATATTAACAAAAGCAGCCATGCAGCAAATAGATGTTTTATATAAAGAAAATAAAAAATATATAAAGATTGGAGTTTTATTTTGTGGTTTGCATCCTCGTCAACATCATATTGATGATTTATGGCAACCTCTTGAGTTGATTCAGCAAAGACAACAATTAATGCAAACCCTCAGCACAGTTCGTAACCGATTTGGCAGTCACTATTTACAAGTCGGTTATCATTCCCGTAATCCATCTTGGCACATGAAACAATGCCACCGTTCAAAAAATTATCTAACTCGATGGAATGAGTTATTGGTGATTGGAGAGAACTCTATAGCCGTTACACAAAATACATGAACTGTTTTTGTCAATTCAGTTTAAAATAAGCTCCATTAAATTACTTGAAATTTTGTCATTTTTTAACATTGCTAAATCATCGCAAAATTTACAATATATAAGCCGAATTTGGTATACCCTTTCTGCGACGATGAAAACAAATTATAAAAAAATTGTAGAAACATATGCCATAATAAGCAAACTTTGCAGACATCTTGCAAAGAATATTTGCAACTTTAGAGCTGGAGCAATCTGAATGAGTTCGACCATTTTGGTGATTCATGGACCGAATTTGAATTTGCTGGGAAAACGCGAACCAGAAGTATATGGTCATCTTACCTTAGATGATATTAACCAACAACTTATTAGCCAAGCTCAACAAGCTTCAATCACATTAGATACTTTTCAAAGCAACTGGGAAGGTGCCATTGTTGATCGTATTCATCAGGCACAAACTGAAGGCGTAAAACTTATTATTATTAACCCTGCTGCCCTCACCCACACTTCAGTTGCTCTACGTGATGCTCTACTTGGCGTTGCGATTCCATTCATTGAAGTTCATTTGTCTAATGTCCATGCAAGAGAGGCATTCAGACATCATTCTTATTTATCTGATAAAGCAATTGGCGTGATTTGTGGTCTAGGTGCAAAAGGCTATCGTTTTGCGCTCGATTACGCTATTGAAAAAATTCAACCATCTAACCCAAACTAGTTTAGGAATAGTCGCCCATGGATATCCGCAAAATTAAGAAACTCATCGATTTAATGATTGAGTCTGACTTGCAAGCGATCGAAGTTAAAGAAGGTGATCAATCAATCGCTTTAACTCGTCGCAATCCTGTCGTTGCTGCGGCTGGTGTAGCACTTCCGGCTGCTCCTGTTGCAGAAGCACCAGTTGCAAAAACACCGCGTGGAGCAGTTGAAACTTCTCCAATGGTTGGCGTGTTCTACGCTGCTCCAAGCCCAGGCGAAGCACCATTTGTTAAAGTAGGTCAAACAGTATCTGCTGGTGAAACTTTGGGTATTATTGAAGCAATGAAAATCATGAACCCAATTGAAGCAACTCAAAGCGGCGTGATTGAAGAAATTTTAGTGAAAAATGGTGAAGTTATCCAATTCGGTCAACCTTTATTCCGTTATCGCGCGTAATTACCCCGGGGACGTCTATGTTGCAAAAAGTTTTAATTGCAAACCGTGGTGAAATCGCTTTACGTATTACCCGGGCTTGTAAAACATTAGGAATCAAGACTGTTGGTATCTATTCAGATGCCGACAAGGATTTGATGCATTTACGTTTTGTTGATGAAGCAGTATGTATTGGTCCGGGCGCAAGTAGTGATAGCTATTTAAATATCCCGGCAATTATTACTGCTGCAGAAATTACCGGTGCTGATGCTATTCACCCGGGTTATGGTTTCCTTTCAGAAAATGCTGAGTTTGCTGAAATTGTAGAAAGCTCAGGCTTTACTTTTATTGGCCCACGTCCAGAACATATCCGCCTTATGGGGAATAAAGTTTCTGCGATTGTTGCCATGAAAAAAGCTGGCGTACCTACTGTACCAGGTTGCGACCATGCAGTAACCATCCACAATGCCTTGGCAGAAGCGAAAGAAATCGGCTTCCCGCTTATTGTTAAAGCGGCTTCTGGTGGTGGTGGTCGTGGTATGCGTATTGTTGAGCGTGTAGATACACTACTTGAATCAGTTCAAGCAGCGCAGCGCGATGCAGAAATGTGGTTCGGTGATGATACCGTTTACATGGAACGCTTCTTACAAAAACCTCGCCATGTCGAAGTTCAAGTTCTTGGTGATGGTAATGGTCATGCAATTCATTTATATGACCGTGACTGTTCATTACAACGTCGCCATCAAAAAGTACTAGAAGAAGCACCTGCACCAAACCTACCAGAGCAAGCTCGAGCTGATATTTTAGAAGCTTGTGTTCATGCATGTCAGTTGATGCAGTATCGTGGTGCTGGTACGTTTGAATTCTTATTTGAAGACGGTGAATTCTTCTTTATTGAAATGAATACTCGTGTTCAGGTTGAGCACCCTGTAACTGAAATGGTTACCGGTGTCGATATTATTGAACAACAGTTACGTATTGCTGGTGGCCTAGGACTAGAGCTTCAACAAGAAGATATCAAAGTTCAAGGACATGCAATTGAATGCCGTATCAATGCAGAAGATCCTACAACCTTCTTACCTTCACCAGGTAAAATTGAAAGTTTCTATGCGCCAGGCGGCGCTGGTATTCGTTTAGATTCTCATATCTACCCAGAATACAGCATTCCACCTTACTATGACTCTATGATTGCTAAATTGATTTCTCATGGTAAAGACCGTGAAACTTCAATTGCTCGTATGCGTCAAGCACTAGATGAAATGATCCTTACGGGAATTAAAACAAATATTCCTCTACATAAAGATCTTATTTTGCAAGATAAGAGTTTCTGCTCTCAAGCAATGGATATCCATTACCTTGAAAAACACTTGTTAAAGCAAGTGGAAGAAAAGAAAGCTGAAACTGCATAATAAAAAAAGCCTCTTATTTTTAAGAGGCTTTTTTATATCAACCATTTTATGGTAATACCCGACGTAAAGTGGCAAAGCACTGCTCACCCTTAGCTGTTGAACAGAAATTGATTGTATGGTCGTTTTTCCATTGTACAAAATATTGTGAGACATCACCTGTTTGGTCTTGTTTCTGACCAGAACAATCTACTTTATTATTATCAAATTTAATTTGCATTACTAAAGCAGCTAGCTGTTCTTTAGGATCATCAGATGGTTGATATTCATAAATACCATAAGACCATTCCTGACCGCTTTTGATCACTACATCATTACTACTACGAAAGTTATAATATTCCACACATTTCTTATTATTTGGAATTTCCATTCCCCATAATCCCATAATTTCAGGGCGCGTAACAATACGTATAGCATTAGGATTACTTGCGGTCCGAACGGGTTGTTCAGCTGGCTGTTGAGTAGCCGTTTCTGCCACAGCTAAACCAGAACAAGCCCACAATAATCCAATAATATAAATATTTTTCATAGATTTATTAATCATTAAACGCATGAAGTTAAGTTAGCATATTTTTTGACAAAATCACTGCTCCATAACCATATAAAAACAATATTTTTCAACTGTAACGTGTCACAACAAGTCATCAAACAATTTTATATTTACTTGCTTTTTTCAATATAAATTCTTTGTTTTGCATGATCTCAGGCTTAGGTAGTTGAAGAATCGACTTGTTTCGGAAGCCACTTTACAAAGCACAAACCTAAGAGCACAACCACGCTGGCACACATAAAGATGAGTTCACCAGAAAGAATTTTCCAGAAATGCCCAGCCAGAACACTACCGAAAGCTACACCTAACCCCCACATGGTACTATAAAGTGCTTGTCCACGCCCTTGCTGTCCAGCAGAAAAGTTTTGAAAAATAACTCTCATTGCGATCAAGTGAAATAAACCAAAACTAAAGGCATGTAAGCACTGCGCAAAAAGTTGACCAATAAAATAATGTGAAAATACTGCAACTAGCATCCAACGTATGCTCGTCACTAGCAGACACACTATCACTAAACTGCGCCACGAAAAACGTTGAAAAATCTTTGAGGCAATTGAAAACATAAAAATTTCAGCAAAAACGCCCATGGCCCATAAAAATCCAATTTCAGTCGTACTGAAATTCAAAGATTTCAGAAAATTACTATAAAAACTATAAAAAGGCGCATGTGAAAAAAGTAGAATAAATTCAATTGCAAAAAATGCAGCCACTGTTGGGCGCTTAAGAACAGGAAATAAAGGTTCTAAATATTTTTGGGAAGTAGGCGCGCTATCAGGTTCGCGGATTGTGAAAGACCAAATAAACGCTAGAGACGCGATAATTAATAGTAAAATTGGGAGCATTGAAATATGCACTATTTCTAAAATAGCCCCAATAGTGAATACCCCAACAATAAACCCAACCGATCCCCACTTACGAATTTTGCCGTAGAGTTTAGCTTTTTGATCACCCAACCAAAATAAAGTCACTCCCTCAAATTGAGCTAAAATCGCATTTTGAAAGAAACTAAAAATAAGCATAAGCAAAGCAACTGATTGAAAAGTATTTGGCACTATAAAAATAGCCAACCATATACATGACTCCATCCAAGTTGCTATCCGAACAAGCAACATCCGCTTACCAGATTTATCAGCAATCCAACCCCAAACTAAAGGCGCAAAAAAACGAGTTACAATCGCAATTGATGATAAAACACCAATTTCTTGATAATTAAATCCCTGATCTTGAAGATATAAATTCCAATACGGCATGAATGTACCTACAATGGAATAGTAGAAAAAGTAGAATCCACCGAGTCGAGTTTGGATAGTAAGTGGTTGAAACAATTTATAAACCTTTGTATTTTCATGAGGTTAAAATTCGGGATAGCTGTCACGCATGTAGCCATTTGTCTTTAGTACTACTAAGCATCCACAAATTTCGATTCGTAGATTCACCGAATAAAATACAATTAAACATATCAGAGCATCTCAGCCTTTCAATTTTAACACTTTGTTTTCCAATACAAATCATTAAATTATTGAGAACCGACTTATCTCTATAAGTATTTTTTATTGATAAGAAAGAATAAATAAAGAAAAGAGAACTGTAATTTAATTTGTACAATCTGTTAACTTGTGTAAAAATACATTTAATATTCATAAGGTATATATTTATCAGATGTTTTTTCTTATTTTTTTAATTTGTCTTTTTCTGTTTTTACTCATCCTAAAACAACATTACCGCTAACCACTTATCACCCCTACTTTTTAAAAACCTAGCTGCTTCTTTTAAATTAGAACAATTAAACACCAAATTTATAGACCACTTTTTAAATGCTAAGTGTTCAACTCAAATCCTAAAAATATACTCAACATAAAATTCCAATAAATTCTTAATAAGTTACTGTAACAACTATCGCATCTGAGTAATTACCCGGAGCTGTTGAAATAGTGGTACCTTGCGGAATTTTTCCATAGACATTTGTACCCTGAGAATTACCCGAACCTGTTTTAGAAACACCTCCAGAACCTCCAACTGCGCTTACACCACCAGTAGTATCCCATACCGCACTATAATTCGAGTTCTGATATAACTGATACTGAATGTACTGACCACCACCATTTGTCATCTGCCTAAAGCCACCGGCAATACGGTTATTCCCATCCCCCAAATAAATACTATATGGCAGTCCATTATTACAGGTCGTATTTACCACCCCTTGAGCTGTGTAATCACGAGTAGTCTTACCAATATCATTAATATTTCCAAAATCGACATTTGATGTTGAATCTATTTGACACAAACTTGGCACAACATAATTAGCAGTTATAGTGGTATTACCCGAGTCCCAACCTCCACCACTATCCCCCTCACACACAGTGCTAGAGCTTGCTTGCATGTCCCAAAATAGCTGAACCGTACCAGTATAAGTTCCTTTAGGGTATGCCATGAGCGACCCTGTTCGGGCAGGTACTTTTATATTTACAGAGTAACTAATAACATTATTTGAAGCGACTGTTCTTACTGGACCATACCAGATATTCGAATTTTGATTAGTGGTAGAAGACCCTGCTCCACCTACAGTTGCTGTGACGGTGTAAGGTAATGAAAAATTATTATTACTACTCGTTGTTCCAGTAAAGACGGTTTTCATACACATATAACCTGAAATTTCTGGTGTTGTACGTCCCCCATAACAACGTATTGTTCCCGTGTATGTCAGAACTGCATCATTGTTAATTGTTGCGGCAGTGTATGTGTATGTACCAGAAGTTGTCCCTGTAGGTGTGCAAGTTGCATAGGCAGAGTTAAAAAATGTAAAGATCAGGCATAGCAAGCTCATTCCCAAAAAATATTTCAGGATAAATGAAAGACCTTTAAAAGTTGTCGGCTGGTTAAAGCTAGCAATATTTATCGACATACATAAGGCCCCAATTTTTTAGTACTGTACTGCGTATTTTTATAGGCAAAATCAACTTGGCATGAACCATGGTCTAGAAGATCAACTTCAAGTTTGTTTTGCTTTAATAGATTTGGAATAAACACTTCACCGTCATACCCAACCATCCCATCTTGCTGACCATTAATTCGAACGGTATAACCTGGCATTAATGGTGAGTTGTTTTGATCAACCAGTTTCACTAATCCTGAAATGACCTGATGAGCACCAAAGTCAACCAAAGTTCCTTGACGATAACCCACAAACGCTGTCTGATTCGTAGAGCTAACTTCCCACTCTAAAGGTAAATATGATGGGTCTAGGTAGATGTGATGAGACATGTAGGGTCTTAAATTTGCAATTAAGAATCGGCCAGACTTATCGGTCGTACCTAAATTAACACCACCATTTAAAATTTGGCTTTGTGGCCCTGCATTGGTCACAACTGCGTAGCCATCTCCAATTTCATTGGCCGCAAAGATACGTCCCGCCGCCGCAACCAATGAACCCGTCGCCGAAACTGCAACCTGATCGTTGTCTCCAAATCGGTTATAGCGTCCCGTCAGGTAAGCCGCTCGTGCTCGGTAAGATGCATAGACCGATGCATTGTTTTCATTGGCATCCTGATCTCTTTCAACATAGCCCCCCCAGCCAAATGAACCAATTTGTGGTTCTGACAAACCGAATATTTCTTGGCGATACCGTAGGCTACCGCTGTCACTAGATACACTCGTGATCGCATTCACTTTACTGGACGGGGTATATCTCAGCGCAAAGTAAACTCCATAGTCCTTGTGATTTTCATAATCTTTCTCTGTACACGACAAAAATAGATAACTCATTGAAATAATGTCACAATAATTGTTTTCTAACGACGAATACTATGACACATCTCAATGAGTTATATCTTA